>Ga0129306_1000111_pt1 | contig 137263 bp, 133 predicted proteins | sample P827metagenome_FD_94438 | JGI IMG/M metagenome (GOLD analysis project Ga0129306, IMG submission 94438) | Capybara group fecal microbial communities from Wisconsin, USA - P827 metagenome | ecosystem: Host-associated > Mammals > Digestive system > Large intestine > Fecal | place: USA: Wisconsin...
CATGTTTTTAACATAGTCAGCATGGCCTGGGCAGTCAACGTGTGCATAGTGACGGTTTTCAGTTTCATATTCAACGTGTGCAGTGTTGATTGTGATACCGCGTTCACGTTCTTCTGGAGCTTTATCAATCATGCTGTAATCTTGGAAATCAGCTTTCCCTTGGTCAGCAAGAACTTTTGTAATTGCTGCAGTAAGAGTAGTTTTGCCATGGTCAACGTGACCAATTGTACCAATGTTAACATGTGGTTTTGTACGTTCAAATTTTGCTTTTGCCATTTAAGTAAAGAGCCTCCTTCACAAAAATAAAAACCTATATATTTATTATAATACACCCAATATGCAATAATCAACAATACTTTAATTAACAGTAGGCTCACATTCTTCGCCTATTTAATATTAATCACGGTATTTTCAAAACGGATTTTGAAAAAAACTTCAAAAATTAACTTTGCAAAATAAACTTTGCAAAATTACCTTTGTAAAATTTCCTGCAATCTTAATCTTGTAAAATCAATCCATCAATTCATCATGGCTGGATCGCATAGTCTGCAATTTATAGAAGCACCATAACATGCCAAACCAAGCAGGTGTAAAGAAGAGCGCTACTCGAGTTTCGTCATTGAATGCTAAGGTAATTAATACAAAGGCGTAAAACGCTAAAATTACATAATTAATTACAGGATATAAAGGCATTTTAAAAGTATGCTTAGCCGCCTCTTCAGGTTTTTGACGGCGATATTTCATATGGCAGATGGTAATAATCGCCCAAATAAAAATAAAGCAGAAGGTCGATACACTTGTAATCAGTACAAATACACTTTCTGGCATTACATATTGCATAATAACTGCTACAAAAATAACTAATGCAGAGAACACAACAGCATTCATAGGCACCTTATTGGAGCGTAAACGGAACATACGACGAGGTGCATTCCCTTCACGCGCCAAGGTGTAAACCATGCGACTCGTACTAAAAATACCGCTATTACAAGCTGAAGCCGCTGAAGTCAATACAATAAAATTAACGATAGCAGCCGCCGCTACTATACCTGCAGCGGTAAAGATTTGCACAAAAGGACTTGAGTTAGGACTGACAGAAGTCCAAGGATAAATACTCATAATAATAGCCAAAGCGCCTACATAGAAAATAATGATACGCACTGGAATATTGTTAATCGCTTGAGGAATAACCTTCTGAGGATTCTCTGTTTCCCCTGCCGTTAAACCTACTAGCTCAATGCCAGTGAAGGCAAAGACGACCATTTGAAAGGATAAAACAAAACCGCCCGCACCATTAGGAAACCAACCACCATGATTCCACAAATTAGCAAAGGTCATAGGCCCCACATCAGTCATAAAGCCACTAAAAATTAAATACGCGCCACCCCCAATAAGGCCCAAAATAGCGAGTACCTTAATAAGGGCAAACCAGAACTCCAGTTCCCCAAACACCTTTACAGCCATTAAATTCATGGCAAATAAGACCAATAAGATAACTAAACTCGGTATCCATCGCTCTACGCCAGGTAACCAATATTGTATGTATAAACCAGCGGCTGTAACATCCGCCATGGCCAAAGAAATCCAACAAAACCAGTATGTCCACCCTGTAATAAAGGCGGCACCAGGTCCCATGTACTCATGCACAAAATCCACAAATGAATGGTATTCTGTATTAGACAATAACAATTCACCTAAGGCCCGCATCATAAAAAAGGAAATAAGACCAGTAATTACATAAGCCAACAAAATAGACGGCCCCGCCAGGTGGATTGATCGACCTGAACCTAAAAATAAACCTGTACCAATAGCCCCCCCAATGGCCAATAGTTGGACATGACGATTTTTTAGCCCCCTCGCTAATTCGCCCTTTTGAGACATACAAATGTCCTCCTCTCATTTTTGTGAAAAAAAATAACCCACGTTCCGAAGAACATGAGTAGCACTTCTGTGGGAAATATGGTGGCGGCACACGGATTTGAACCGCGGACACACCGGGTATGAACCGATTGCTCTAGCCAACTGAGCTATGCCGCCATGTATATATGGAGCTAGTGACCGGGATTGAACCGGTGACCTTATCCTTACCAAGGATACGCTCTGCCGACTGAGCTACACCAGCATACGTATAAAAAAATGGTTGCGGGGACAGGACTTGAACCTGCGACCTTCGGGTTATGAGCCCGACGAGCTACCAACTGCTCCACCCCGCGGCAAATGGTGGAGGGAGAAGGATTCGAACCTTCGAAGTCGAAGACGGCAGATTTACAGTCTGCTCCCTTTGGCCGCTCGGGAATCCCTCCACGAAAAAAATGGAGCTGGCGATAGGAATTGAACCCACAACCTGCTGATTACAAGTCAGCTGCTCTACCGATTGAGCTACGCCAGCGTACCACGACAAGGAATATTATACATATTCCCAAACAACTTGTCAACAGTTTTTTTAGCTCAGATTTACAAGTTGTTTACACTATCAGAACATTTAAGTTCTGTGCCTTAGTGCTTTATTATAATAGCATAGACATAATAATTACGCAAGTATTTTTTACAAAATTTTTATCAAAAATTAGCAAATTTCTAAACATCCTTAAATAGAGCCCGATTTTTAGGGCTTTTTACAATAAAATCCACTAATACCTTTTATTAGTATACAGAAAAATACTCCTATATACCCCCATAGTCCCTACTAACGAATCTCTAAATCCGCCAACCTTCACTACTTTTACTATTATACGTTTACTATTATTCTTCTACTTTATACTTTTTATACTTTAATACTAGTTTGCGGCTCATCTCCCCTACATACCTTATACTCTTACTATTATTTTTATCGTTACTTTCACCCCTATTAATTTTATATAGGCTGCATAAAAACTAAACCATTTCTTTACTAAGGCACTTCCACGCAACCTAAACACTATTACGCAAGCAAACTAAACTTGATTCCACATGAAGACTAAAACCTACACTACCAATAAATTTAATAAAAAATACCTCGACTCACAAATGAGCCGAGGCAAATAATAAGCTACTACATATTTTAGAATATAAAGAAATACACAAATGCCACAAAAGCAACTACAAAGCGATAATACGCAAAGCCTGCTAAAGACGATTTGTTTAAGAATTTCAAAAACCAAACAATGGAGGCATAAGCTACCACAAATGCAGTCACAAAGCCAATAGCAAACATAATAAAATCTGATAATACTAATTGGTCAATGATTTTAAGCAAATCATAAATACAAGCAATTAGCATAATAGGCACTGCCATAATAAAGGAAAAATCTGCTGCCGCTTTACGACTAACGCCCATGTATAAGCCCCCTGCAATAGTGGAGCCAGAACGAGAGAAGCCAGGCCATAAAGCCAGAACCTGAAATAGACCAATTTGCAAACATTGCTTCATAGACAATTGGTCCACATGCTGCACAGTAATCGGTTTATGTCGCTTTTCAGCCCATAGCATAAAGAGACCACCTACAATGAGGCCAACAATAACAGTGCCTGCAGAGAACAAATAATTCTTAATGAAAGAATGTCCTAAGAAGCCAATTACCATAGCTGGCAACATGCCGAAGAAAATATGAGCTAAGGATAAACGATCTTGACGCACCAAATTTTCGCGGCGCAACATAGACAAGAACTTCTCTCTATAATAAATAAATACTGATAAAATAGCACCTAACTGAATAAATACTTCAAACACACTAGCGCGCTCACCAGTAAACCCCATGGCATCGCCAGCAATAATCATATGGCCCGTACTAGATACGGGCAAAAACTCTGTAGCTCCTTCTAAAATACCAAGCACCAAGGCTATAATATTTTGATCAAGACTCATAATTTCACCTCTACAATTGAATTACAATTAGTTTTATTTTCCTATATTTAATACTACTTTAACTCATTCATTATAGACTGTTTAGGTATTTTTCTCAATCAGTTTTTACTTATTATATGTATTCTACCCTAAATATCTCTTATAAAATTCTATTGGAACCCTCCACTACTTTGGCTCTTTTCCTTCTTTAAATGTAAAAATAGTAATTTCGCGAGGGCAATTATAACGCACTGGGAACCAATGGCCCGTACCATTACTTACATAACCATATTTCCAATCGTGACGGTACATCCCCTTCCAGTATGGGGTTCCTACAGGAACTAAGGTTGTATCCCCTACTACAATCTGTCCACCATGAGTATGACCAGCTAAGGTGACTGGAATATCATGTTCAAAAGCATGCTCTATAAAGTCTGGATGATGAGCCAATAATATGACAAAGGCCTCCGATGGCACCATGGATAAAGCGTCTTTCAAATAGGCTTCGCGCTGTGCTTTGCTTCGCTCAAAGGGATAATCAACGCCAGCTAAATACACCGGCCAAGGCCCACCACTTAGGCGCAAGGACGAATTGCGATGAACGCGCATTGAAATCTTGCCAAAGGCTTCTAATATGAGCGGCAAATTTTTAAAATACTCGTGATTCCCTAAAATATAGTCTATTCCATTAGGAATTTTAGGAAATAATTCTTCCAATCGACCGCACAAAGGGTTAACCCAATCGACTTCATCAATTAAGTCACCGGTAATCACTAAACGATTAGGTGCTTCATTAAGTACAGTTTGAGTTATACGATCAAAATCATTTAAATCGATGAAAGGGCCAATATGTACATCTGTAATCTGTGCAATTTTATAATTTTTCAAATATTCTGGCAAGCTATCAAACCATAAATCAATGCGGTTAACGATGACATTACTTGCGCCGTCATACGCCCGCACCATACCACCACCAGCTGTTACTGCTGGCACAGCCCAAAGGGCAGAGCGCAAAAATTTACGTCGACTCGCTTGGTCTGCTTCCGTCGTCTTCTTAGCCGTAAGATTTGCGGCCCACATAACAAGTCCTAAAACTATCATAATCCCTAAGCATACGCCTAAGCCCATCATAAGCCCATAGGTACCAATGGCCCAACTGCGCCAGAACCCATATAGTGCCGTATCAAATAAGTTCACCTGCGCCATAGCATAATAGGCCGTTCCACCAATAGCCAATAGTTGAATCACAACTAAGAGCCACATGTATCGTTTCCAACGTTTTGTGCCCGTTACCTTTACAATTAAAAAGGAGTTTAAAAATACTATGGAGCAAATGATAAAGGTTGTAATGCTTAAAAATATCATTCTATCACTCATACTTCACCTTCTATCTCTATTTTCTCTTTTATATTATTACTATAATATTAGTCGCATACTCATATGCAACCACTTTTTTTCTAACATTTCATATTTTCTCTTTTATATTATTACTATAATATTAGTCCATACCTCCACCGAAGCATCCTTACCTTAGCCAAGCTACCTTAACCTAAGAAAACTGTCTTACCAGCAAAGCTAAGTCTATTAATACCCAGCAACAGCCGACTAAATTCTATGCCTTACAATCTATGCCTTACAATATACAGTGAGTTTCCCATGTGGTCCGGCCCAAGGCAAATGAATAAAATCAGCAGGCTTCACCCAACGCCAATTTTCATCCACAGTGCACTCTAATGCTGAGGATATCTCCACAGAATAGGCTTCCATGTCCCAACAGCGATGTGAAAACACATGGCGCAATCGAGTAATGCGCTCCTCTTTAACAGTGCCGGTAAGTCCTAAAGTAACTAGCAAGTCCTCTAAAGGCTTGATCCCAACAGGAGTGACTTCTACTTTTTTATCTAAAAACTCTTCACGAGGTACTTCTACACTAGGGAATTCCCACATGGACTGCAGTAAGCCTGTATTAGGACGCCGGTGCAGTAAGTATTCGCCCTTCTCATTATACAGCAAACCAGTTACTACTGATATGATAGGAACTTTTTTATTTACAATACGGGTTGGAAGTTCCGCCTCCACGCCTGCCTTATGAGCCTCACACCACGGAACTAAAGGGCATTCCTGACAACGAGGACTCTTAGGGATGCAAACTCGCGACCCAAAGTCCATCAAGGCTTGATTAAAGTCACCTGGTCGATGAGCTGGCAAGGTAGCCTCTACTAAAGCGGTAATTTTCTTTTTCCCTGCAGAGCGCATAATGTCCTCATGAACCTTGTAAAGTCTAGCATATACACGCAATACATTGCCATCGATGGCGGCTTCTCTCATATTATACACAATAGAGAGTACAGCTCCTGCCGTGTAGGCGCCAATGCCTTTTATAGATTCTAAGTCTTTACGATTTTTAGGTATTTCACCACCATAACGCTGCATAACTTCTTGAACGCCTAAGCGCAAATTGCGAGCCCTCGAATAATATCCTAAGCCCTGCCAAGCGCGCACTACCTCGTCTTCAGAGGCTGCCGCCAACGCTTCCTTTGTAGGGAAGAGGCGCATCCAATTTTCATAATATGGTTTCATCGCTTCAATCCGAGTTTGCTGTGACATAATCTCTGACACCCATACTTTATATGGATCCTTCATCTCTCGCCACGGCAAGTCACGCTTATGTATGTCATACCAGGCTAAGAGCTCATCAGTCCACTTAGACTCTAGACTTATCTCATTATTTACCAAAATATAATCCTCTTATAATCAATCAATTTATTTGTATATCGTTTAAAGCTTTTATCTTTTTATGACTTTTTAGTTTTTAACTTTATAACTCTTATCTTTTTATGCTTTTACAGTTTTATACTTTTAAACTTTTGATAGTTTTTATAATTTGTCAGCCTATCACTTAGTGTGGCGCAAATGCTCTCTAATACTATCTACAGCATCAAATTCTTTGAGCTCGCCAACATCTTTAAACTCAGAATATAATACGGAGTCATTGTCACGTCCGAAAATCAATAATACATGACCCAATTGACCTTTTAGCACCTTAGGAATCCACATATCGTCGCCCTTCCACATGGCCTCATAGGGAATATCTTCAAAATTAAACCACTGTGGTTCCATCTCTTCACTTTCTAAGGGAATCCCTTCATAGTTGCGCACTATATAGGTATAATTTATATGATTTAATTCTTCTTCATAAGGAAATTGAAAGTTCATCAGCGCCACTGGCTCTAGGTCTTCCGGCTTAACTACGAGCGATACTTCTTCGAATATTTCACGCACTGCACAGGCTCTAAAGCTTTCATCATCTTGCTTTTTACCGCCAAAACCATTATATTTACCAGCTCCAAAGCCTCTCTTTTTTCGGCCCAGAAGAATTTGGTTCTTTTCATTTATAATTAAACACAAAGTGGTCGGTTTCATAATATATAATCCTTCCTTATCCTATAGACTTACTCTATTATTATATCAAAAAAATACAATCTATACTGCAAAATCTAATAACCTGTGTTAGTATAAAGAGGTGAGGTGTCATATGAACGATCCATTAGTATTTAATATAGCCATGGGCCGCACAAAACCAGAGAACATTCGCCATCGTCATGTGGCTTGTCCCTTTTGTGATGTCCATAATTTAAAAAATATTCTTGCCCAGGATGGTCATATTATTTGGCTTATGAATAAATATCCGGTGCTAGAAAATACTTGGCCCACTGTTATCATCGAAAATGACGATTGTTTCAGTGAGTTCTCTACTTATCCAGCCAGTATGGCTGAAAAGGTCTTAGACTTCTCCTTAGAAAAGTGGAAGGAAACCATGGAGCGCCCAGAGTTTAAATCAGTGCTTTACTTCAAAAACTTTGGCCCCATGTCTGGCGGCTCTATTCGTCATCCCCATAGCCAAATCATTGGCCTTTATGACTATAATTATCGCCAAGATATTAAGCCTATTCACTTCGAAGGAGCCTTAGTAAAATCAGAATCGCATTTAAAAATGACTATTTCTGATCATCCCATCATTGGATTCTTTGAATTCAATCTACAATTTGACGAAAAGACAGATATTAAACTTTTATCACGCCGCCTTCAACAGGTGGTTCGTTATTTATTAACTGACTTTTCCAGTTATACTACATCTTACAATTTATTCTTTTATTGTTTGCAAACAGGTGACTATTATGCTAAAATAGTGCCTCGCTATGTTACCTCGCCACTGTATGTAGGCTATAAAGTGAGCCAAGTGGGGAACGAAGAACGAGTGGAACAAATAAAAGCTGAATTGTTAGCCAAATTTTTAGATTAAATTTTAATTATATATAAGGAGGTCCCCTTGAAAGTTTTTGCTATTGGAGATCTTCATTTCTCTGGCACTCCACCGACTAAGCCGATGGAGATTTTTGGTCCCCACTGGGAAAATCACCGCCAGAAACTATGTGATGCTTGGAAATCTCAAGTTCAAAATGAGGACCTAGTATTCGTAGTAGGCGACACCTCTTGGGCTATGCGCCTAGATAGGGCCAAAGAAGATTTAGATGCCATCGCTCAACTACCAGGCTCTATTTATTTAATCCGTGGCAATCACGATTATTGGTGGAGCAGTGTCAATAAAATGAATAAAGCCACTGAAGGAGCTCTCACATTCTTGCAAGGTCATGGCCTCGCGGTAGGACCTATTGCCTTTGGCGGTACACGCGGTTATATGTGTCCAAATGATACATCTTTCAATCCTGAAACAGATGAATCTATTTATAAGCGCGAGCTCTTGCGAACTGAAGCAGCCTTACAAGAAATGGACGAAGCCTTAATAGCAAATGGCTATGAAAATTCTTCCAAAGCCATTCGCATATTATTATTGCATTACCCGCCCTTCAATGACAAAAACGAGGCCAGCGGTTTTACTGACCTATTAGCAACTTATAAGGTAGATCACTGCATTTTTGGTCATTTACATGATAAAATATCGTTCCAACGAATCCCTGAGCGATTTGGGAATACTAAACTCCATCTAGTTTCAGCGGACTTCATGGACTTTACAATTAAGGAAATTCTATAAAATTTTATTTACCAAAGGAGCTGCTATGAGCCGAATTCACAAAGAACATTTGCAAGCAGGCTATATTTTTGGCGATTTAGCTAATGACGAATATATTTATCTCCCTGCTGGCGAAGTGGGCACAGATAATCCTTTATGTGTCCTAGAGCGCCATAAAGCCTCTGAAGATATTACCTTGGACGAGGCGGCACATTTAATCGACAAATTGAGTTTACGCCCTTGCACACATCCATCATTAGGAAAAAAAGCTTTTTAATCTAAAATACCTAATAATAAATCATTAGACATATCTGAAGAAGATACAATTTAGCTACACATTGATAAAATCAAAATAACATTGATAATAATTAGAGTAATCTTAATATTAGAGTAATCTTAATATTAGAGTAATCTTAATAAAAAAGAGGCCTTCCGGCCTCTTTTTTTATCCTTAGTCTTCATTAAAGACTTTATAACAATAGTTTCACTATTCTTAAATTATGCTACTTTGCTACTCATTCATATAACTTTTATTAGTCATCAGAACCAAAAGGAATTAACTTTTGTGCCTGATCGCGATGCATCGGTTTAATAAATCGATTCGCCACTTTAAAAGCTAAGGCAACCACTGCCGCATCATCTACCCAACCAACAAATGGTATGCGGTCAGAAATCACATCGATAGGCAAAATCAAATAGCCTAATGCACCAGCAATAATTGCTTTTACATATTTAGGGGTATCTGGATCGCGGAAGCAGTAAAATAATACGCAAGCACGGCGTAAAAATACTACATTCTTGCCAATACCATTAGTAAAGCGAATGAATTTATCTGACGAGAAAAATTTTGCATATTTAAGAAGTTTCAAAGGGTTCATACATTACACTCCCATATCTAAGTACACTTATACGGTGTAAAGGCTTATTTCTTTAATTCAGCTTTTACAGCTTCGGCTTTTTCTTGAGCTTGTTCTTTAGCATCTTGTGCTTTGTCCTTTAGCTCATCTACTTTATCTTCAGCTTGAGCTTTAAGTTCTTCTGCTTTATCTTGCACTTGCTCTTTAGCATCTTGCGCTTTGTCCTTTAGCTCCTCTACTTTATCCTCAGCTTGAGCTTTAAGTTCTTCCGCTTTATCTTGCACTTGCTCTTTAGCATCTTGCGCCTTATCTTTTAGCTCTTCGATTTTATCCTCAGCTTGAACTTTTAGCTCTTCCGCTTTATCTTGAGCCTGTGCTTTAGCGTCTTGCGCTTTATCCTTTAGCTCATCGATTTTATCTTCTGCTTGAGCTTTTAGCTCTTCCGCTTTATCTTGCACTTGCTCTTTAGCATCTTGTGCCTTATCTTTTAGCTCATCTACTTTATCTTGTGCTTGAGCTTTAAGTTCTTCTGCCTTTTCTTGAGCTTGCGCTTTATACTCTTCCGCTTTATCTTGTACTTGCGCTTTAACGTCTTGCGCCTTATCTTTTAGTTCCTCAATTTTGTCTTGAGCTTGCGCTTTTAATTCTTCCGCTTTATCCTGTGCTTGAACCTTTAACTCTTGAGCTTTAGTCACAATAACCTCTTTCGCTTCATTTACTTTATCACTAACTACAGCAGTCACACCAGCTACAGTTGCTTTAGCATCTTCTACACGCCCTACTACAGCAGTTTTTGCATCTTCTACATGACCAGCAACTACTGGCTTAACATCTTCTACTCGATCTGCTACAGCTGTTTTTACATCATCTACATAACCGGCTACAGCTGTCTTAGCTTCATCTACACGGCCTGCTACAGTCGCTTTTACTTCACCAACACGGTCCGCTACAGTTGCTTTTACATCGCCAGCCTGGGACGATACTTGAGCACTTACATGGCTCACTTGGTCTGCAGCCTGACCTGTAACACCGCCAACTTTTTCTACAATAATGCCCTTAGCTTCACTAGCTGTAGCTGCTGCAGAGCCAGCAGCTGCACCAGCTAAATCTACGGCAGAACTACCTAACGTAGCAATCAAAGAGCCGATGCCACTTAAAGCATGCTTAGCATTTTCTATAAATTCGTTGGTCTCGCCTTCATTGCCTTTGCCAGCTACGGTTGCCACAGCTGCGCCTACAACGCCTACAAGAGCCTCTTTTAAAGAACTTAAACGAGTTAATAAATCACCATTGAGTAAATTACTTAATGTGTTGCCACTTAATCCTAAGAATTGGTCACTATCTACGCCAGCTTCTGCCAAGAAATCTTTATGCTCATCACCTAGTGGTTTAGAACGCATAGGATTTTCAATCAAAGTCGTAGCTGTAGTTTTTACATGGTCAAAAATAGCTAACATGCGTTCTCTATATTCGGAGAAATCGCCTGGCATTGGCATGCCGCTTTCTACCCAGAACTTAGCTGCTTTACCTACTGCATAGGTTAAACATACAGCGAGGGGAATTTTAACCTTAGGATTTGGGAATACAGACGTAAGTAATGCACTTACTACACTGCCACCAAGGCCACCTAAGAATCCAATAATAGCACCAGCAGTTAAACTATGACCATATACTTGGGCAATTTTGCTTACCATATAGGCATCATTAGCAATCAAAGCAGTGGCGCTCAATTTAGGTGCCATTACAAGTACACCAGCTCGAGCAGCAGCCCAACGGCAAATAGATTCGATTTCTGCATCTCGTGCAGCAATCTCCGCTTCTACATCTTGCATTAATTGTTCGTGCGGTAATAAAGTTTTATTTTCTTCCATTTATATCGCTCCTTTGTCACTTATACAGTATATTGCTTTTTTATTAATTTAACTTTAAAAAATAATGGTCTATATATAAAATTCGATATAAAATTCGTTTTTCCTCTATTTTTCTTTAATTTCTTTTTTGCGACTTACTATTACCAACTAGTTAAGCCTCCATCTATAGTCCAAGCAGCACCGGTAACAAAGGATGCTTTGTCACTTAGCAAGAAAGCAATGACTTCGCCCACTTCCTCAGGCTTAGCTATGCGTCCTAAAGGATAGTGCAAGGCCATCTCTTCTAGGACTTCTTCAGCACTTTGATGACTGTCTTCTATCTGCTTAGCTACGATTGACGTATCTACATCGCCAGGGCAGACACAATTAACGCGCACATTATGAACACCCATTTCTAAAGCTAGGGATTTTGTAAAACTTACAATAGCCCCCTTCGTTGCACCATACACAGTGCAAGATACATTGCCCTGCAGGCCTGCATCACTTGATACCGTTACAATACTACCTTTAGAACGGCGCAAATAAGGCGCTGCGGCTTGGCACAAAAACACTGTACCTTTAACATTGGTGCCAATCATTTCATCAAAGGCTTCTTCACTTACATCATCTAGCAGCTCTTCTTTATAAAAACCTGCTGCTGTAACCAATGCGCTGAGCCCACCAAAGAGGCGTACAGTTTCTTCTACGATGCGCCGACAGTTCATAACCTTGCTCACATCCCCCTGTACAAAGCGAACTTTAGATGAAATACGTCGTAATTTAACAACTGCTTCTTGTCCCACATGTTCGTTTCGTCCATTTATGACTACGCTCCAGCCCTGTTTCAAAAGCAATTGAGCTGTAGCAAAACCAATGCCCGACGTGCCACCGCTAATCAGAGCCACTTGGTTGTCCCCATGAATGGGCATAGTATCACCTACCTTATAAACTGACAAACTTATAATATAATTATATACTACTCACTACATAATTACCAATGAGTTATAAGATAATCATATATCATTTTACTTAGCATACATACAGTTGTGGTAATAAAAACAAATCGCACTAAGCCGGCACCTTTGCGAATAGCTAGACGCGCTCCAAAATTAGCACCTATAATTTGCCCCACCGCAGCAGACAAACCATATAAATAATTTACATGACCCATGCTTATAAAAATAATCAAAGAGGCAACATTGCTCATAAAGTTTAAAATCTTAGCATTGCCTGACGCAAATAGAAAATTAAATCCGCCATAAATAAACATAAAGATTAAAAAGGTACCTGTTCCTGGACCTACGAAACCATCATAAAAGCCTAAGGTCAATGCACCTAGGGCTAAGAAAACGATTTTTTTCCGCGAAGCCCCTACATAAGTGCTAACAGCCCCCCAATCTTTTTTAAAAATAACAAAGATTAGCACTGACACTAACAACACGATAATAATAGGTTTTAAATATAAAGGTGGAATGCTCACTACTAGGAACGTACCTAAAATAGAGCCTATAAAGGTAGCCGGCAACAGTTTTTTTACCAAGCTCCATTCCACCATACCTGACCTTGCATAGGCAATGGATGCGGTCAACGCGCCAAATACGCTGGCTAATTTATTGCTACCTAAGGCAAAACTTGGTGGCAAATTAGTCAAGAAAAAGGCTGGTACAGAAATTAAGCCACCACCGCCCACAATGGAATCTACAAAGCCAGCTAAAGCCCCTGCTAATAATAAAATGCCTGCTATTGCAATATCGCCCTCTATCATACTCTTTCCTCCAGACAGCTATCTTAATAGCTGTCTTTTTTCTTTTAGAATTTTTACAGCCTTACTTTTCTTTCTTCTTTAAGCGGCTCAATACCGTAGTATAACCATCAGCACCATATACTAAGCAACGCTTTACACGGCTAATCGTAGCCGTGCTAGCACCCGTAGTTTCAACAATGGAGTCATAACTCTCACCGGTGTCCAACATGGAGGCCACTTCCAAGCGCTGTGCTAGAGACTTAATTTCATTAATAGTGCAAATATCCTCAAAAAATGCGTAGCATTCTTCCACATTTTTCAAAGTCAAAATAGCTTGAAATAATTTATCATTCATGGGATTGCGTAACTTCTCATTTACACTCATATGCATCCTCCTTTAGAAAGCTTTTCCTTCATTATATTACAGGGATAGAAAAAGAAAAAGACTTTCGCACAAAAAAGTGCGAAAGTCTTTCATATATTATAGTTCTACTTCAAACAAACTATTAATAACCTATTAGCGCTTGTTCACGCGGTGAGAAATATAGTCCCCAACCATTTGAATCAATTGAACTAACACGATCAAAATAACAATCGTCGCTAACATAACATCAGCTTGGAAACGTTGGTAACCATAGCGAATAGCAATATCCCCTAAGCCCCCGCCACCAATAGTACCAGCCATAGCAGAGAAACTGATTAAGTTTACAATCAATACAGTAATATTATCTACGATAGTTGGCAATGCTTCTGGCAATAGTACTTTGCGAATAATCTGAATTGGCGAAGCACCCATAGCTTGTGCCGCTTCAATAACACCGCTATTAATTTCACGAATCGCTGTTTCTACTAAGCGCGCCAAGAATGGAATCGCCGCAATAGTCAAAGGAACACAAGCCGCTGTAGTACCAATGGACGTGCCCGCAATTAAACGAGTCAATGGAATAATAGCCACCATTAAAATGATAAATGGTACAGAGCGGAAAATATTTACAATAACACTCAATACATGATTAATGGATTTATTTTCTAAAATATGGCCCTTCCCTGTAGTTACCAAAATAACCCCTAAAGGAATACCAATAATACAAGCCATAACGGTAGACACCAAAGTCATGAGGACAGTTTGGCCAAGTCCTTCAATTAGAATTCTAATTATTTGTTCCGACATAGCCAATCACCTCACTTCCAATTTTTAATGATTTCAAGTATTCAATGCCTTCAATTTCTTTGTCACGCTCACCAGCTACGACGATGATGAGATGTCCAAAGCTAATATCTTGAATATAGTCTACACCACCAAATAAAATGCTCACATCGAGGCCAAAGCGGCGAATCATGCCTGCTACAATTGGCTCATCAGTTACATTGCCGGTAAATTGTAGGCGAATAAGCGGATGTAGGCCTTCATGCCATTCTGTTTGTACATTGAGGTGACGCCATGCTTCCTCAGGTAATTTACGACTAATAATAGCGCTTACAAACTCTTTTGTAGTCTTTTCGCGAGGATTTGTAAATACGTCGAGAACTGGACCTTCTTCAAGAATTACACCGCCTTCAATAACGGCTACGCGGTCGCAAATTTCTTTAATAACCTGCATTTCATGCGTAATAAGTACAATAGTTAATTTTAATTTTTCATTAATATCTTTTAATAACTCTAAGATAGATTTAGTTGTTTGTGGATCTAGCGCAGACGTTGCTTCATCACATAGCAATACTTTTGGATTGCTCGCTAAGGCGCGGGCAATGCCAACACGTTGCTTTTGTCCCCCAGATAATTGTGATGGATAGTTGTCTAAGCGATCACTTAATTTTACAATGTCTAAAATCGGTAAAATGCGCTCTCTAATCTCAGCTTTGCTAAGACCTTGTAGCTCTAAAGGAAAGGCTACATTTTCATACACAGTGCGCGAGGATAACAAATTAAAATGTTGGAAAATCATGCCGATTTTTTTGCGCTGTTCGCGAAGTGCTTTATCGCTCAATTTTGTCATATCAACGCCATCCACCACTACAGCACCAGAGGTTGGACTTTCTAGCATGTTAATACAACGAATCAATGTAGATTTACCGGCCCCACTTTGACCGATAACCCCAAAGATTTCACCTTCTTTAACAGAAAGGCTAATATCTTTCAAGGCTTCCACGCGGTTCGGGCCATCATAGACCTTACTAATATGTGTCAGCTCAATCATGTATATCTCTCCTTTTTCAATACGAATAACAAATAAAAAACTCTTCATAGCACATGAAGAGTTCACCTGTCTTCATCTGCCGAAGTTACCTTCGTTGGAATTGGCACCGTTCCTCACTTGGATGGTTGCCGCGACTTCATTGGGCCAGTCCCTCAGTCAACTCTTGATGAACTTATGTTTTTTTCGTGATAAAATCATATCATTACCAGCAACGGCTGTCAATAGGTTAATTCCAATATGTACAATAGGATATGCTATTTTAACTTCTTCGACGTCATCCACAAAGCATTTCTTTAAGAAGCTCTATCTTTCAACCCACTTAAACGCTGTAAAACAAGTCTCGTTAACAAAATCCCTAAGGTAGCCGTTATAATCTGCGGGAAGGACATAGATGTTAGTATGGCTCCCTTCATAGGTGCTGGCACAGTGATACTTAAAAATAAAAGTTGGAAACCACTATATAAAACAGCACTCTTGCTCAAGCTACACAGTAAAATCTGCCAGACTATATGACGCCCCTTTAAAATATAGGCGAGAGCACAAAATACGGTGTTTCCTAATCCAACAATAAAAATAAAGGGAAATAATGGCAGCATCCCTTGCAAAAAAGCCACTACGGGCGTAATCCAAGCTATAACAAAGCCGCTCTTTAAGCCATATCGCCAAGTAGCCACCAATAAACAAATGGTGACTAAAGTACCGATTAAAAACATACTGATTCCCATGGGCAGTGGCAAAAATAAGCGCAAGCTTTGGCTCAACAAGGCCAGCCCTAATAAAAGGGCTGTACCTGTTAAATTACGAACTTTCATTAAAATAAAACGCCCCCGTCCTATGCCAGACCATCTTCAAGCATTTTATTGTAAGCTTTCAATAGCTTAGTGGCTACAGGTCCTACTTGTCCATCATTAACGGCTTGTGACTCATACGTTGTAATCGGTACAATGCCGCCTACAGTGTCAGTAAAAATTAATTCGTCTGCCGATTTCACAAAGTCTTCGTCAAAACTTAGCTCTAATACAGTAATACCAGTAGTAGGCGCTAATTTATTGACAATTAATTGGCGCGTAATCCCCTTTAAAATTAAATTATTTGCTTCATGAGTATATAAGATGCCTTTTTTAACGGCAAACACATTGGAATGGGCCCCTTCTGTACAAATGCCATCGCGATATAGTATAGCCGTATAAGCACCTGCTTTTTCAGCCTTAGTTTGAGCTAAAATATTAGGAATTAAGTTTAAAGTCTTAATATCAGCTCGCAACCAGCGCTCATCAGGCACACCAATAGCTTTTACGCCATTCCCTAGTGCATCAATACTACTTTGTTCCACTGGTCGAATATACATGAGCATAGTAGGCTCTAAGGAAGCTCTATCATACGCATGATGACGAGGCGCTACACCGCGAGTAATTTGCAAATAAATATAGCCATTAGTAATTCCACTGCGCTCAATCATAATCTCATGAAGTTCCTGTAACTCTTCAGGCATCATAGTAACAGGAATATCCATAGCGCGAAGAGAGCGATATAAACGATCTTGGTGATAGGAAAATCCAAATAATTTGCCATTATAAACGCGCGTTACTTCATATACGCCATCACCAAATACATAACCGCGGTCATCTAAACTAACACAGGCTGCACCTGGTTCTACAAACTGACCATTAAAATATGTAACTTCTTTCATTAATATCACTCACTTTCTCAATAAAATCTTAATCATTAAAATTATTTGCCCAATAACAGACGTCGCACAGGCTTAGGCAATTGTTTCAAGGCTAATGTGCCTAAATAAGAAGCACATACAGTGCAAACATACAATCCCACTACAATAAGAGCTGCATAGTTTAGCTGCGCCACTTGCATAAGGGCCGTTAAAATAATGAGCATAAAGGGATGTATCAAATAAATCCCATAAGAGCACTCACCAATTTGCTCCCAGAAAGATCTCATGGCACTGCTCATAGGCGTCGTTAAAAAGAATAATAAAAAGTAAATCGTACCAGCCCCAGTATAAATCATCCCCATAGGACTTAATTGATGTATTGTATAAATCGCCTCTAACAAAGTATAGTGACGCTCATCTAATACATAGTAATAGCTCCCCAGCATAAGTGCTACGGACAGGGCAAACACGATAGTAATAGATAATCGATGGGTCCACAAATAATCCACTACTGCTTCATAGCGCTCCGCTACTACGGCGCCAAAGAGGAATATCCAAATATAATGAATCACCCAATAATTTAAACGCATAGAATAAGCATATTGAAGCCAGGGCTGTGAAAAGCTTATTTGTCCAGAATAGTAAGAAGACCAAAAATTAAAGCCCACTTGTACTAAGAATAGAATGCTCAACCAAAGTACAGGCTGTTTCAAAATCTTACGCACGCACCAGCGCCACAAGGGCATCATCAAATAAAACCACAGCAAAATAACCATAAAATAGAGATGATAATAGCCATTGCCAAATAGCAAAGTAGGCGCTAAATAACGTGGCAATAAGCCTGACATATCATGTACGACCAAGCCGGAGTACACAATATACAATAAAGACCAGCAAAGATAAGGCCACAATACGACACGAGAGCGGCGCAATATGAAATCTTTATAGGAAAATGGCCCCTCACTAGGGCTGTGATAAAACAAACCAAATGCCGATAAAAAGAAAAATGCGGGCACTGTAAAGCGAGATAAAATCTCTAGCAGCGCAATAAGCATAGGATTGGCCTGCGGATTGCTAAGCGCAAACGATCCTACATGGATACCTATAACCCCCAACATGCACAAGCCGCGCATATATGTAATCTCAGGTAAAAAACCTTGTTTCACAACTGAGCTCCTCTCTAAATAAACGGACGAAGGTTCCCCTTCGTCCGTCAATTAAACTTATTGTTCCTTAGTCACCGGCACATCACCTGCACTGGTTGGTTCATTTGTCCCCTTTGCTTTAGCGGCTGCTTCAGCCTTAGCTTTAGCTTCCGCTTCTGCTTTAGCCTTAGCTTCGGCCTCTGCCTTGGCCTTAGCCTCTGCTTCACGCTGCAAACGCAACTCTTTTTGTAATGGTGCTACTGGTTGATCATGAACTATAATTTCTGTCTCAAACAAACGGCCCCAAGGGAAACGTGCTTCTACAGTACGAGGATTGATTTCCAAGTATTTTTCTGCAAAATCTTGAATGCGTTCACCCATGTACGCTTCTAATTTTTCATTTAACGTACCTGTATAGCGAACATTATCTACGCGAATATCTTCTTGCATACGGTAAATATCTTTGCGAATATTAGCTTGGTACGCCCAATTATCTAAATACTGTTGTGTCAACATATTGCGATGCTCTTGGGTCTGCATATTTTTACCTAATACGCCTTGCGCAATAGCATAACCCACTGTATTACTTGCTGTATTCCAACCATTATAAGCATCTACTTTATACAATAATCCACGTTTATAAAGCCCATATACAAAGGTATTATCCGCCCCATTAGAGTAAGCAATGTCAGCTACACTAACAGCTACTTTTTTATTAATAGATGCTTCAATCTGATCTAAGAACGCATTAGTACTAGCGGAAATCATCGGGAAGTTTTCAAATGCTTCAGACTCGCCCGTTACAGTGCCCAATGGTGTGTTAACAGCTAATAAAATATCTGGCTGCCCTTTAGTTACCATTGTACCACCTACAGCTAATACATGTTCTGCAATAGTTTTGGCCACGGACTGATCTTCATAATGAGGCACTGTATCCCCTGCGCCACCAAGTGGATAAATTACTTCAAAGCTTGGCTGTAAATTATTAATATCTACATGAGCTCGCGCAATTAATAATAAGGCTAATTGGTCAGCTCCTGGGAAGCTACCATACACTTTATCAGATAAGCCTTTGCTATAAGCTTTTAAATAACGACTTTCTAAAGCTGATTGCGATAAAGTGCTTGTATCATCATGACCTAGCGCAAAATAGCGGAAAACGCCAGCTCTCGTTTCATCAATTAAAGCACGGTTCACTTCCATATTTTTTTGACGACGTGTAAACCAATCTTGCAAGTACTCAATTGGCACCTGCGCTTGCAATTGAATAAGCTGTGCTTGCTCATCAGTAGATAATTGGCCTGCATCTAATTTATCCTGTAATGCTGCAATTTGGAAAATAGTAGGGCCAAATGTATCGTAATAGGCTGGCTCTACACCACCACCGCTAGCACGAGGAGAACGCATTACTGTACCAAAAGCATAAATCGGCACATTTGGATTGCTTTCATGCAGTGCTCGTAAGTCTTTAGTACGCTTTAATAAAGTAGATGTTGGCAAATCATGCTTACGAGAGTCTACTAGGCCGCCATAAATTAAAGTATCTGTACTGAGCACCATAATATCAGCACGGTTAGCATTTTCTTTAACCCAATTCCAAATTAAATCAGGCTCGCCATGATAATTTTTACCAGAAATCATATACTCTGGTGGCGTAATTACATCATAACCAGCTCCTTCTGCCGTATCTACCGTATAGGATAAACTAACGGGACGATCATCTTGTGGCACCAACAAAATCGTCTCCGCCGACACTGGTGATGAAGTCCATAAAACAGCAGCAGCCAAAGCTCCTGCAAACCAGGCATGAGATTTGCCCACAATCATTCACTCCTTTAAATAACACGAATTATACATATAGCATCATATATTCAAGATTAAAAACTATCCTTTATTATACCATATTTACCCTTGCGCAACTAGCGAATGCGAGGCAAACTCCAATTAAAGCGAATCGCCAACGTTCGTATAATAAGAACGACAATAAAAGCTCCATACGAAGCTTCTTGCCAATGCCCTGCAGTAAACAAATAATAATATACTATACCACCTAAAATCGCCGGCAAGGCATACACTTCTTCGCGAAGCACCGAAGGCACTCGCTGTGCCAATACATCGCGCAATACGCCACCACCTACGGCCGTAAGCAGACCTAATGTTACCGATAAGACAGCTAAATCTGGATAATGACTAATCCCAACAGAAGCGCCGGTCACTGTAAAGGAAGCTAGTCCAATCGTATCAGCTCCCAAGTAAATTCGACGCACCCAGCGAGTGGCAATATAGCGATTATGACGCATACGATACATTAAAAATAAAATAAATACCGTCCCTAATACTAAGGACACATAAAGACCTGATTTAAATGAATTCGGTGGAATATTGCCTACAATAACATCGCGCATAATACCACCGCCAATGGCAGTGGCTAAGGCCAACACGGCCATACCAAAAATATCCATGCGCCGACCAATACCGACTAAAGTGCCTGAAATCGCAAATGCAATCGTTCCCACTAAATCAAAAGTAAGCCATAAAAGTTCCAAGATAGTACTCCTTATACTCCAATATAAGCATAGAAAAGCATTGAACCCCTCTTGATTCTCACCGCTCACATCTTCACTCTCTAATAAACTCATTATATATAATTTACTGACTATATTTCAATGAGAATAAATATAAAAAAACTGCAATCGACATAGTGCATATACACCCTATATCGTTGCAGTCTTTCTCATATGACACAATTCAAATAAATTCAGCGTCGCTTTATTAAGTGAGCATCTCTTTTGGCTTAACAATTTCTTCTTTACATCGTCTTTTCGATTAACGCTCCTGCTTTAACGCTTCTTTTAACTTAACACTTCTGCTTTTTTCTTAGACATATCAGGCGCCATATACCGCAATACTAAATAACCCAATACACCAGATACAATGGAACCAATAAAAATACCTACCTTAGCAAGTTCTTGCGCATGTCCTGGTGGGAATGCTAATAAGTCCACAAAAAGGCTCATCGTAAAGCCAACACCACAGCAAAGAGATACACCATAAATATGCATCCAAGTCATCGGCTTCGGCATTGGTACGAGCTTTGTCTTTACAAGTAAAAGTAAAATGCCAAAGATGCCTACTTGCTTACCTACAAAGAGGCCTAATGCAATACCTAATAATACAGGATGCTGTAAATCACTGAGCTGGAAGTCACCAAATGATACACCTGCATTAACAAAACCAAAGAGTGGCACGATGAGGAACGTAATCCAATTCGATAAGGCATGCTCCCAATCCATGAGTGGATTTACTTCATCCGCCTCTTCATCAGTTCTGCCTGCCTTCGCCACTTGTTGAGCCTCACCGCCATCAGCTTGCGCTAAAGACTTAGCATCTTGAACCGCTTTCTTTGGAGTTCCTTTTGTAGGAATCGTCATAGCTAACAGAACACCTGCCATAGTAGCATGCAGCCCGGACTTAAAGATACAGAACCACAAAATAACGCCTAATATAATATACGGCCAAGGTGCAATAACACCGCGTTTATTTAAAATTACAAGAGCCACTAAGACAGCTATGGCACCGCCCATGAATAAGAAGTTAAAGCTCTCTGTATAAGCCACTGCAATGATGAGGATAGCAATTAAGTCATCCACTACAGCTAAGGTAGTTAAAAAGACTTTTGCTGCTACCGGCACCCTAGATCCTAAAAGGGAAATTATACCAATGGAAAAGGCAATATCTGTAGCTGTAGGAATCGCCCAGCCACGAATTAACTCCGGCTGCGCACTAGTAAACCAGTAGTAAATCCCTGCCGGCGCTAGCACCCCCATTAAAGCCGCTATGCTTGGCAAGAATCGCTTTGATGGTGTATTTAATGCACCATCTACCATTTCATGCTTTACTTCAAGGCCCACCCCTAAAAAGAATATGGCCATTAATACATCATTAACCCACAGCTCCACTGATAATGGTCCCAAAGGCATATGTAAAAAAGATTGATACATGGATGCCATAGGTGAATTAGCTATCCATACGGCTAAGGCCGCCATCAATAATAACAATATTCCACCAGAAGACTGGGCTTCAATAAAGTTTTTTAAATGCTTTATATGCTTCATACGCTTCATATAAGTCTGTCTCCTTCCAAAAACAAAATGTATATTAAGTATATAACAAAAGTTAATTTATTAGCAAGATTTATGCAAATTTAATAATATGTAATCATTTTATGCAATAAAAAATATCATATCTTCTATTTTTATCAGATTAGTATTTAACAGCCTTTATTTTAATAATATATTTATATCTTAGATAAACTCAAGAAGCTGAATTTCCTTATATTAAATTAAACTAAATTAAGCAATATCCCCATATTGAGTTAGACTAATGCTCGCTTTGTATTTTTGTAATATACATTTGTATTTACAAAGAGGATTTTTAGTGGTATCATAATTTTCATATTCTACAGATGTACTTACATCTAGATATTAGTACTAGGACTTTTATTTGAAATAAGAGGTAATCACTAATATAGAATAATTAGGGGTTTTGAGAAAAAGGAGATAGGTATGGAAAACGTTCTACCAACCATAGAAGGTATGGTCAATTCGGTCAATGACTTTCTCTGGGGCTATATTTTAATGTACGCCTTAGTGGGCATTGGCATTTTCTTTACAATTTATTTAGGCGCACCACAGTTCATACGCTTTGGTCCTGCTTGTAGACAAGTATTTGGTCGCCTCTACAAAGGCGCTAAGCCTCCAGGAAGTGATGGTGAAAATTCCATTTCCTCCTTCCAGGCATTAGCTGTTGCCATTTCTGCTCAAGTAGGCACTGGCAATGTGGCTGGCGTAGCCACTGCCATTGTAGCAGGCGGTCCTGGCGCTATCTTCTGGATGTGGGTCAGTGCCATGTTTGGTATGGCTACTATCTTCTCTGAAGCTATTTTAGCTCAGCACTATCGCGAGGATGTAAAGGGACAATTCGTCGGAGGTCCTGCCTTTTATATTTCTAAAGGCTTAAAACATATTCTCGGACCTCATACAGCTAACTTTTTAGCTTACTTTTTCTCCATCGCCATCATTGTCGCTTTGGGCTTCATTGGTTGCATGGTACAATCCAATTCCATTGCCTCATCCATTAATAGTGCCTTTGGATTCAATCCTCTATACATTGGCATTCTTATTGCCATCGTAGCAGGCTTAATTTTTATCGGTGGCATTCAACGCATTGCTTTATTTGCTCAGCTAGTAGTGCCATTTATGGCAGTCCTCTACATTGCCTGTGCGATTATTATATTATTTGAATTCTCCGATCAAATTTTGCCAACGATTCAATATATTTTCCAAGGTGCCTTTAATCCTGAAGCCATCGGTGGTGGCGTTCTAGGCGTGAGCATGAAAGAGGCCATCCGCTACGGCGTAGCTCGCGGTTTATTCTCCAATGAAGCTGGTATGGGCTCAACGCCTCATGCGCATGCTACAGCCTTAGTATTGCACCCTGTATTACAAGGTTTCGTTGCTTTTATTGGGGTCTTCTTCGACACTGTTATTGTATGCTCTGCTACCGCCTTAATCATCCTCCTCACCAATAGCCATGAATTAGGTCTTTCTGGTGCCTTAGTAACACAGGAAGCCTTCTCTACTGCCTTTGGCTCTATTGGACCAGCCATTATCGCGCTTTGCCTAACATTCTTTGCATTTACAACTGTAATAGGCTGGTATTATTTTGGCGAATCTAATATACGCTTTTTATTTAAACAAAAAAGCGCTGCAATTCCCGTATATCGTATCTTAGTCTTATTATTTATAGTGTTAGGCGCTACAGGTAAAGTAGACCTCGTTTGGAATCTGAGCGATATGTTTAACGGCATCATGGTCATTCCCAATTTAATCGCCTTAATCTTATTGCGCAAGGAAATCAAAAGCATTTTAAAACATTATGATGAAAGTCGCCAAGATGGTCCGCCGTCTTATGAATACCCAGAGCTAAATAAATAAAAATAGCGCCTTGTGAAATGCTCACAAGGCGCTTGTTTACTATTATCTCTTTTTACTTCTTTAATTGACCGCTAAGCCAGTACATGGTAATAATACGAGAACCTATCATTCTAAAGGTTCACCATATAACCGCTTCATACCAGCATAAGTAACTAACCAAGTGCCACCACTTTTTCTACATTCCTCATCAGTAAAACGTGGCGGTAGCCCTTTCTGTCCCAAGCAATTCTGTTGAACAACTGCTTGCACTTTCCCCCATCGCTGTGCAGCTTCTTTTGTAGTCATTACTTCATCAATTACCTTCATGCTTTCTTCCTTTGTATAGATTATAGCCTGCCATCCCTAAAAACATTATAGTGATAATTTGTATAATTAACGTTACATATTCCATAGTTAAACTACCTTCTCCCCTCGTTTATATGCTTCACGGGCTTGATTCAATGACATTTTATTGGCACCACCAGCATACGTAGGATATTTAAACTGAAGAGGGTCATCTTCCCACCAGCAAATAGTACAAATTTCATATTCACGTAACTCTTCTAGTGTTTTATTTCCACAAACAGGACATTCATATAGCTCCTTCATTTTAATAGCCCCTTCTATCTTCTTATAATAAATAAACCTATTCTAAAGGTTGAATATTGTAGAGTACCTATAATTGTATTATATCACTTTCACCAGTAGCAGCAATAGCACTGTTTGCATTGCCAATTTCATAGCGTATTTTAAGGATTACTAGAAAAAGTGTTTTAAAAAAGTAGTCAAAAAGTAGTCAAACCACTCAAGACTAAATGTTGTCAACATAAAAAAAGCGCCTTGTGAAATGCTCACAAGGCGCGTATTTACTGAATGGTGCGGTTGATGGGACTTGAACCCATACGAGCGTACGCTCACCACCCCCTCAAGATGGCGTGTCTGCCATTCCACCACAACCGCTTGTAGTTTGTAATTACTGGTGCCTCAGGGCAGAATCGAACTGCCGACACAAGGATTTTCAGTCCTTTGCTCTACCGACTGAGCTACCGAGGCAAATGAGGGAAATCTAAAAAATTAGAAAAAAAAATGGCGACCCCGATCAGATTTGAACTGACGATCTTCGCCGTGACAGGGCGACATGTTAACCGCTACACCACGGGGCCGCGATACCTAACTAACAGGTACTTACATATATTAACATGAGAGTAAATTTTTCGTCAAGTATTTTTTTAAATTACTATTAGTTATTTTATTCTTCCTTATTTTATACTTCTCCCTACACCATATATACACTATAATAAAGCTAACATTATATAGCTTAAGATTACGCCACTTTTCAGACTGTTTAACTAGCTTTCTAATTTAAAGTATTTCTATTAAATCTAGAGTTCTAATTGAAAATATTCTTATTAAATTATCTATTTTTAAGTGTTTCTTAACTGATTTAACATTAAATTACTTTTATAATAATACTATAGTATCATGTCTTAACAGGAGGTCTACCATGGAATACAAATGGCTTGGCAAAGAATATCTAGCAATCAAATTAAATCCCGGCGAAGAGCTCATTAGCTCCATTAAAGCAATTGCAGAAAAGGAAAATATTACCTCTGCTATGATTCAAGGGCTTGGTGCCGTCAATGACATTACCTTAGAAACCTATCGTGTAGCGGAGCAACAATATTTTGAAAATCATATGACAGGCAATTTTGAAATTACATCTATCAGCGGCACCATTGACTCGTATGAAGGTGGCTACTACTCGCACTTCCATATCACTGTAGCCGATGAAGACGGACATGCGTGGGGCGGTCACCTAAAGAAAGGTATTATTAGTGTGACAGCCGAACTCATCCTCACAATTTTGCCTGATGAAATTGAACGCAAACATGATGATACAGTCAATTTAAACTTCTGGAGCTTTAAAGAATAATAGTTATACAGCTACATAAATAAGGCCCCTTACGATTAAACACATGGTCTAGTCGTAAAGGGCGTTTTTTATGCGCTTTATTTTGTAATCACTACTCTTATGCGCTGTACACTAGAAATTCAGTCATACATGCTCACTCTGACAACTCTAGCCTTATGCGATTAATCTAGAGTTCTTTGCCCATACATATTTTATTACCGCGCTCGTTTCAAGCTTACAGTTCGCATCATTAAAAACTTAGGTCCTATAATGTAAAAGCTTACTCTCTATAATATATTCCTAATCCTCCTAAAATTAATGAATCTGATCTTCGTCAATATCAGGTTCTTTAGTAATTAATTCATAATTATATTTTTCATACAGAGAAAAGGCAATGCGCAAAATCATAAAGTCTTCATAGCGTCTCATGTCATAGCCGGTCAGACGCTTTAGCTTTTGCAATTGATACTGTAAAGTATTTTTATGAATAAACAGAGCGCCTGCAATAGCCACAATGGAGCCATTATGCTCGCCAAATAATTTTAAAATATGATGAAATTCCTGAACTTCTTTCTGCGATAAATTTTGCAATACTTTATGGCAGAATAATTCTTGACGATATGTATTCTCTGTATTAAATAAAAGCTCAATAGTCAAATCATCATAATATACAATCGAACTTTTATCCTGTTCTTCCCCACTGCTTGTATTCTCTAATACTAAGAGGGCATCCTTGTAGGATTTTTTAAAATTGCGATGCACTTTACTACCTACAGCAACAGTAACAAATATGCCATGTTGGGCGGCAATGTCTAAACAGTCTTCTAAGCAAGTACTAATGAGACTTTCAATTTTACTCTTATATAAAATGACAAATTGCTGTTCGTGCTCCATCCAAATAACAGATTTTCTAAGACTTTGTGCTGCCAAAGTAGCAAACTTCACTTCTAAATGACGACGCAAATCTTTAAAAAAGTTAAAGTATTCCCCCGTAGGGCGAATGGACACAATCCGCTTGTAGTCATCTTCAGAGCGCCAATTATCAAGGGTATTCTCTTCCCAGCGCTCCTTAAAATTTTCTGGATAGAAAATTAAATCTTCTAAGAGCATACGACTGCGGTCTACTTCGCGCTGACGAAGCGCACTTACTTCATCTTCCAGCACTAAAATCTCAGTCATTTTACGCAAAATATTACCATAAATCGTCACTTGCTGCGGATCCCCTGTAATGCCAATTACAGCAATCATTTCCCCATTTACATGAACAGGCACATTAATGCCTGGACGCGTGCCTTCATATGTGTCATCAGGCGAAACAATAAGCATTTGATTTTTCTCTACAACAGTCTTGGCCCCAGCATGAAAAGTCCCTACCCGTTTAGGGTCCGTACTAGCAATAATCATGCAATCTGTATCTATAAAATTAATATCTTGCTTGATAATAGACTTCATGCTCTCCACGATATTTTGCGCTAATTGTATTGAGACTTTCATGTGCATCTCCCTTTCCTACTTCAGGATAAAACGTACCACTAGCTATATGTATGATTATAGACTAGGAACCGAATAATATCAAACTTTTTCACAGTTTTATGCATTTTATTTAGTACCTAGACTATATTTCCTCAAAATCCTTATCATATATACATCAATTTCACCTATTTGAACACTTTCACTGTCTCTACCCAGTATATACCCCCAACAAACCTTACAAAAAAACTTAGTCCCAAGACTATAAGTCATCACCGAGAAAGACTAAAACTTAGTCTCTATAAAATAGTTTCATTGTTGCGAAAGTGATATAGTTATAGTGAGTTATTGTCATAATTATATTTATTTTAATATGTGCCATTCGCTTATACAAATCAAAAAAAGCGATGTATCTTAAGCAATATGAAAGGATTTGATTATATGAAACTGGGCGATACTCCTATTATCCAAAATTTACTCAAAGATATTAAAATTCCGCGCATGTTCTATGCGAAGCAAACGTTTCCACGCCCTTGTATCAAGCCAGAAGATATTCCTAAAGTCGTCTTCGAGGAATTATCAAAGCCCCATATTGCCCCTTTAATCAAAGAACATGCGTCCTTGGCGATTACTGCTGGTAGCCGCGGTATTGCCAATGTAGATATCATTACTAAAGCTATTGTAGACTACTGTAAAATGCGCGGTGCTAAGCCTTTTATTGTACCTGCTATGGGTAGCCATGGTGGAGCCACCGCAGAAGGTCAAGTAGAGCTCCTAGCGAGTTACAATATTACTGAAGAGACCATGGGCTGCCCAATCCATTCATCCATGGACACTGTATTTTTAGGCTATTCAGAGCATAATCGCCCCGTTTATATAGATAAAATCGCCTATGAATCGGACGGCATTATCGTGTCCTGTCGCTTAAAAATGCACAACGCGTTTCGCGGTGCTTATGAAAGTGGTCCTTGTAAAATGATGGTGGTCGGCCTAGGCAAACAAATGGGGGCCGAGAGCGTTCACGCTGATGGGATGGATCGAATTGCCCAAAACCTTCCGGCCAACGCAAAGGTAATTTTAGACAAGGCACCTATTTTATTGGCCATTCCTTGTATGGAAAATGCCTATGATGAAACCTGCCGAATTGAAGCGATTCATCGCGATGATATTTTAACACGTGAACCCGAGTTGCTCCGCTTTGCCAGTCAACATATGCCTAAAATTTTAGTAAATGAAGGCGATGTACTCATCGTGGACCAAATCGGTAAAAACTTTAGTGGTACCGGCGTAGATCCTAATATTACGGGAACCTTCTCCACCCCTTATGCCACTGGCGGCGTCAAAGTGCAGCGCACTTGTTTCTTAGATTTATCCCCACAATCTCATGGCAATGGTTTAGGCATAGGCCTAGCCGATTTCATTACTAAGCGCATTTTCGATAAACTCGATCTAGGTGCTATGTATCCTAATTCCTTGACGAGCACAGTACTGCGCTCCTCTGTTATTCCTATGATTTTAGGTTCCGACAAAGATGTCATTCAAGGTTGTATTCGGACGCTCAACAAAGTGGATAAAACTAAGGCCCGCATCATTCGTATTCCTAACAGCTTGCACATTGGTCATATTATGTTATCTGAAGCCTATTATGAAGATGTTAAGGCTGGTGCCTACGAAAACTTAGACGCCCTAAGCGAACCTTTAGAACTCCAATTTTCTGCGTCAGGGGACTTACTCACAGCATTAGACTAAATTAAGACAAACTTAAAACATTAAAACTAATAGCAGCCCTATGACGAATCGTAATAAATAATAAATTAACAGCAATAAAGCGGTTTGAAGATATTCTCTTCAAACCGCTTTATTATTGTATGTCCGGTCCGATACACCGTGCATACTCCTGCTTAGCTAAGACGAAATTGCTCCGAACAATCCCCTCAGCTAATAGCTGCTAATTTCATGATTCGTCCAATGGAGCGGCCCGCACCGGCTGCCAATGGTATAACCTGTTCCATAGCATACTCTAATTGCATTGGTTCATTTATAATATCTAATACTAAGGATATCCCTTTTTCGTACACAGTTTCCGTCTCCAAGGCTACACCGCCTACTACTGCAATTACGGGGATATTATAGGCCTGCGCGGCCAAAGCCACACCGATGGGAGCCTTACCAAAGGCTGTTTGATTATCCATACGGCCTTCACCGGTAATAACTAAATCTGCGCCTTTAAGGTGCTCATCTAACTGTATAAGCTCCATAACGGCTTCAATGCCACTCTTCTTATGTGCCTTAGCAAAAGCCATCATGCCCGCGCCTAAGCCACCAGCTGCGCCAGCGCCAGGAACTTCTAAAACGTCTGCACCAAGGTCACGCAATAAGCAATCTGCATAATGATGTAAATATCCATCTAATTGAGCTTTCATTTCTTCATTAGCCCCTTTTTGGCCGCCAAAGATATAAGACGCCCCCTGTGGTCCACAAAGCGGATTATTTACGTCACATAAAATAGTAAATTTCACTGATTTAATTCGCTCGTCCATTTGCGAGGCATCAATGCGCGCCAAACGCCCTAAGGATTCAGCTGCTGGTGGCAACTCTTGGCCGTCTTCATCTAAAAAGCGAACGCCCCAAGCACAAGCTAAGCCCATACCGCCATCATTAGTAGCACTGCCGCCAATACCCATATAAATTTCACGAGCACCATTATCTATAGCATCTAATACCAATTGGCCAGTACCAAATGTAGACGCCTTCAAAGGATTGAGTTTTTCTTTAGGCACTAAGGTAATTCCTGAAGCAGCAGACATTTCAATAATCGCAATGTCTCCATCAATCATGCCATATTTAGCATCCACTGGATCACCTAAAGGGCCTTTTACTTGTGAAGTATGATATTCACCCTTACGAGCAATGACAATGGCATCTACCGTTCCTTCCCCGCCATCGGCAATGGGAATGGTCGTAAAGTCCACCTCAGGCACCACTGTTTCAATGCCCTCTTGCACTGCCGCAGCAATATCGATACTAGAAGCACTTCCCTTGAAGGAGTCAATGGCCAAAACTACTTTTTTTGTCATTCTCATCGTCTCCTATTCCGCGTTTATTTTTTAGGTAAAATTCCAGCTTCAGTTAATTCCTTCTCAAATAAGCTAACTACTGGTTCTGGTGATGGCAAGCTAGGACGAACTGAGTCACCTACTTCAAGACCTACCATATTACACATTACTTTAGTGGCAACTGGGAAACTTGCCTTATCTTGGCTTAAGCGAATTGGATTGATAAACTCTTGTGCTTCGCGAGATGCCTGCATATTGCCTGCTGCAAATTCTTTATAAATGCGTACAGTCTCTTCTGGCATTACTTGTGCAATGGAGCAAACACCACCGTCAGCACCTACACAAAGGCTAGCATATACTAATGTATCTTTGCCACCAAAAATCTTGAATGGTTTAAATTTAGTGCGGCGAAGGAATTCTTGAAGTAAGGAGATATCCCCACTGGAGTCCTTCATACCTACGATATTTTCATTGTTCTTAGCCACTGTTTCTACCACATTTGGAGAAATAGAATAGCCACAACGACCAGGATTATTGTATAAGAGCACTGGGAAATCTTTGCTCACAGCTTTAGCAATTGTATCAAAATGTAAAGTTAACTCTTGTTCAGTTAATTTTAAGAACATTGGCTGTAAAATAGAAATACCAAATGCTTTATGGCGTTCTGCCATTTTAGCTAAGCGCACACAAGTTTTTGTACGAATAGCACCGATGCCAAAGAGCACTGGTACGCGACCATTTACATATTCTAAAACATGCTGTAATGTAGCTTCCATTTCTTCTTCGCTGAACATATAGAATTCGCCATTGCTACCAAAGAGTAAAATGCCACTTACACCACCATTAATACAGCGATCAATGATTTCATCAAGTTTTGGTAAATCGATTTCTTCTTCTTTAGTTACCGGTGTAATAATCGGCACCATAATACCTTTTATATTTTCTAAGTTAATCATAGTTGACCTTCTTTTCTTTTAATGAATTATACGAAAAGTCACCCCAGGACCACTTCTATTTAAGAAACAGCCCTGGTGGCTACTACTTTATGCCTAGCGAACCATACATGGTTTCTTAGGATCAAATTTCCAATCTTTAATGTAGTATTGCATGCCTTTCGCATCATCGCGAGCGCCACAACCATTTTCTACATATAAACGATGTGCTTCTTCTACACGTTTAATATCAACATCAATACCTAAACCGATATCAGTTGGTTTAACATGGATTTTGCCATCTACAATCTTATGTGCATTAGTTGCTAAATCTTGACCATCTTGCCAAATCCAGTGAGAGTCAATAGCTGTAATTTCACCAGGAGCAGCAGCGGCCACATTGGCAACCATAGCTAAGGAAATATCGAAATGGTTGTTGGAATGACAGCCCCAAGTCAAGTTAAATTCATGACACATTTGAGATACTCGTACGGAACCAGACATAGTCCAGAAATGAGGATCGGCTAATGGAATGGATACGCTTTGTAATAATACAGAATGCTGCATTTGACGCCAATCAGTAGCAATCATATTAGTCGCTGTTGGAAGGCCTGTGCGTTTGCGGAACTCAGACATAATTTCGCGACCGGAGAAGCCTTCTTCTGCACCACAAGGATCTTCGCAATAAGCTAAGATGCCATGTTTATCTTTGCAAAGAGCTACAGCTTCTTCTAGTGACCAACAGCCATTAGGGTCAAGTGTAATGCGCGCATCAGGGAATTCTTTGTGAAGAGCAACAATAGCCTTCATTTCTTCTTCCCCTTTGAACACGCCACCTTTTAACTTGAAGTCTTTAAAGCCATAGCGTTTTTGAGCTGCTTTAGCTAATTCAACAATGGATTCAGGTGTTACAGCTTCTTTGCGGCGAATGCGGCCCCAATCATCGCTATCATCATCATTATCAATATAAGGCATGTCAGTTAAATCTTTATTCCCTACATAGAATAAATAACCAAGCATTGTTACGTATTCACGTTGTTGACCTTCCCCAAGTAAAGCGGCCACTGGCACTTTTAATTCTTTGCCAAGTAAGTCTAAGTAGCAAGATTCTAAGGCTGTTACAGCATGTACAGTAGTGCGCAAATCAAAAGTCTGTAAGCCACGACCACCTTTATCGCGATCAGCAAATTCGCGTTGAATGCGGCTAAGTACATTTTTATATTCCCCTAATGTACTGCCTACTACAAACTTTTCAGCTTCTTTAAGCGTATTAGTAATCTTTTCACCGCCTGGTACTTCACCAACGCCTACTTCATCTTTATCAGATGTGAGTACTACGATATTACGAGTGAAAAATGCCCCATGAGCACCACTTAAGTTTAAAAGCATGCTATCATAACCAGCTACTGGGTACACGTCCATTTTTACAATCTTAGTCATAGTCATTTCCTTCCTTTACCTTATTTTACTTCCTAATGTACTACGAGTATTGTACATTTAATACTAAAATCTGTAGGCACAATATAATATAGTGACAGAGGAGGTATTTACGTCCTATGACGTGGTTAACAACAATACGTCCTATCACACTTAAGCGGCTCAATACTTACCGCTTTACTCACTGTGGGTACAGATTACACGAGTTGACCTATGCCTTTATTATATACTTCGTATGCTCCAAGTGATACATTCATAGATACAAAAAACAATTGTCTGTATCCGCAAAGACTGTTACTCATACCAAATTTATAAAATAAAACTCCACTTTTTCAGCATATTTCTATATAAAAATTGTTATTTAGTACGCAAATCACAAAAAGAAGAAGCCCTCGCTTACGTCTAAGCGAGGGCTTCTTATAAAGGGATACATGTTAGGACATTGAAGTCTTATAACAAATGCTTTGCGCATGAGTTAATTCAATCTGTACTGCCAAAGCAGTACTCGCTCTACATCAGCAAAATAAGATTTGATACTTATTTATCTAATGTAGTGTTGTTCATTTTTTCATAGAAATGAAGAAGTTTGGAATGGTCACGATCACCGAAGCCATCGTTCTTAACTGCTTGCATCATTTCCATAGCTTGTGCACAAAGAGGTACAGCTGTATGTAAAGAATGAGCTGCATCAAGTGCATTTTGTAAGTCTTTTAAGTGTAAATCAATGCGGAAGCCTGGGTTGAAGTTGCGTTCAATCATCATAGGTCCTTTAGCATTCATTACATTACTACCAGCAAGACCACCTTTAATAGCTTCAAATACTAAAGCAGGATCTACATTAGCATTTTTAGCCAATACGAAAGCTTCACTTACTGCTGCAATGTTAACAGCTACGATGATTTGGTTAGATAATTTAGTTACATTACCAGCACCTACATCACCTACGCGAACTACGGAACCTGCCATAGCTTTTAGTAAATCATAGAATTTATCAAATGTTTCTTGTTTGCCACCAACCATTACGGAGATAGTACCAGCAATAGCGCCTGGTTCGCCACCAGATACAGGAGCATCCATGAAATCTACGCCTTGTTCAGCTAATTTATTAGCAAAACGTTGGCTTTCTACAGGATTAATGGAGCTCATATCGATAACTGTAGCACCTTTTTTAAGGCCTTCAGCAGCACCATTTTCACCGAATAATACTTCTTCTACTTGTGGGGAGTTAGGCACCATAGTGATTAATACATCAACTTGTTCGCCTACTTCTTTAGCTGTAGCTGCGCCTTTAGCACCTAGAGCTTCCATTTCTTTAATAGTTTCTACATTAAGTGTATTTACTACAACATCATAACCTTTTTTTATTAAATTGGCACACATTGGTTTACCCATAATGCCTAAACCGATAAAACCGACTTTCATTGAATAACACCCTTTCTTTTCAACTTAACTAATTGTGTCAGGCTTATGCCTTTATAGTATAGTTTATATTTATATTATAAATAGTAGGGACTTGACTCGCTATGTTCTCCATAACATATTCTGCCAAGTTTAATCCCTAAGTTTTGCACTTTCTTTGTGCTGTAATGATAAGTTTATCCCCTAAGCATTGTCATTGCTTCGTACCGTAATGACAAGCTTACCGCACTAAACAAGGTTTCTTAGGATCAAACTTCCAATCCTTAATCAAGTATTGCATAGCTACACTATCATCGCGGTCATGTGTTTCCATGGAATTATACAATTCATTAGCTTTCATAACCTTGTCCATATCAATTTCAAAACCTAGACCTGGTTTATTTGGAATTTCAATGTGACCATTCTTAATTTCATAAGGCGCCTTTGTAAGCTCTTGACCATCCTGCCAAATCCAATGCGTATCAATTGGTGTAATATTACCTGGTGCAGCTGCAGCACATTGAGCGAAAATAGCCAAGGAAATATCAAAGTGATTGTTGGAATGAGAGCCCCAAGTTAAGCCCCAATCATTAAGAACTTGAGCAATTCGCACCGAACCATTCATAGTCCAGAAATGAGGGTCTGCTAGTACGATATCAACAGCGCGCAAGGACACGGCATGATAGAATTGGCGCCAGTCAGTAGCAATCATATTAGTAGCAACTTTATGTTGCGTTGCATTTTTAAATTCGCACATAATTTCACGGCTAGAAAAGCCTTTTTCAGGGCCACATGGGTCTTCTGCATATGTTAAAATGCCATGTAAATCTTTAGTGAGCTCAATGGACTCAGCCAAGGACCAAGCGCCATTAGGGTCAATATTAATGCGCGCATCAGGGAATGCTTCTTTCAACGCTTTTACAGCCTTGATTTCTTCTTTCCCTTCAAATACGCCACCTTTTAATTTAAAATCTTTAAAGCCATATTTTTCTTGCAATACACGAGCTTGCTCAACAATAGCTTCTGGCGTAACCATTTCTTGGCGGCGCATTCTAAACCAAGGATCAGAACTATCCGACTCATCTAAATATGGTAAATCGGTTTTATTTTTATCGGATACATAGAATAAATAACCTAGTACTGGCACGCTATCTCTTTGTTTGCCATCACCGAGGAGTTCACAAACTGGCACATCCATAAACTGCCCCAAAAGGTCTAGCATGGCACATTCTACAGCGCCTTCTGAACGCACTACAAATTTTAAATTCTTAAGATCTAACCCTTGTAGGCCTTCACCATCATTGCCACCGGCTTGCCAAGCGCCGCGGCGCAATGCATCTACTACGCTGCGGTAGCGACCAATTTCTTGCCCCACTACTAAAGGCTTGCAGCTTTCTAGGCTTTTAGCAATATCTTCACCACCATGAGTTTCCCCTACACCGATATGGCCTAACTCATCTTTTAAGATAACTAAATTTCTTGTAAAGTAAGGTCCATGTGCACCGCTCAATGTCATCTCCATGCTGTCATGGCCGGCTACAGGAATTACGGTCATCTCTACCACTTTAGGTGTTTTTGCCATTCTATTTCATCCTTTCTATGCTCTTTCTGTCCCTTTTTATAATCAAAACACTAAATCTTTCAGTTAGCTATCAAAGCGCTTAATCACTAGTCATTGCTAAATAACTAAGAAGTTTAGTCACTTAATCAATTAAATCTACTCGCGCTCACCTATTAGGTAATAGGTGCTGGATTAAATACGGCCAGAGCATTATAAATACCATAGGTATCAGACTTAGTTTTCACTTCACCGCTGGCAATTTTAATGATTAATTCAAAAATCGCTTCGCCCATGGTTTCAATACTTTCTTCACCAGTTAAAACACGGCCACAATCTACGTCAATAATGTCATGCCATTTAGCAGATAATACTGGATTGGTACTTACTTTTAATACGGGAATATATGGTAAGTTATATGTTGTACCACGACCAGAAGAGAACAATTGCAAAGTAATACCAGATGCTAATTGCTCTGTACCACATACGAAATCACTAGCTGGAGTGGCAGCAAAAGTTAAACCCGGTTTTCTAATCTTTTCACCAACAGAAATTACATCTACAATTTCAGATGTACCAGATTTAGCTACTGAACCCATAGATTTCTCTACAATGGTAGATAAACCACCAGCCTTATTGCCGAGAGAGGTATTCGCTGTACGGTCAACCTTACCTTGCGCTAAGTATTCATCATACCAAGCCACTTCTGCATCAAGTTGTTTCACTACTTCGTCATTGAGCATGCGATCTTTCATAATATGCACTGCATCACGTACTTCAGACATTTCAGAGAAAATAACTTTTGCCCCATGTAATACTAATAAATCACTAGCATAGCCCATGGATGGATTGGCAGTTAAACCAGAGAACGCATCACTGCCACCACATTGCATGCCTACAGACAATTCACTAACAGGAATAGGTTCGCGCTTTCTTTGATTTAATTTCTCTAAAATATTCTTAGCTTGCGCCAAGATAGTTTCTACCATGGCCGCAAAGCCTTGGCAATCTTGAAGCATAATAACATTTTCAATTGGATAATCTGGGTATGCTCGTTCTGGATTAAACTTTTCACAGCCTAAACCTACAACCATACGACCTTCGATCATATTCGGATTTTCACTAATGTGACGAATGGTGCGCTGAGGAATTTCAGAGCCTTTACCATCAATGGCTACACCACAGCCATAAATATGATTTACTGCTACTACACCATCTACATTAGGGTAATTAGGTAATAACTCTTGGCGAATCTTATCAACCGCATAGTTTACAACCCCTTCTACACATTGTACAGTCGTGTTAATGGTCAATAAATTACGCGTCCCTGCTGTGCCATCACTATTGCGATAGCCCATGAAATAGCGAGTCTCAGGTTTTGGCGCATCGGCAAAACGATAGTCTAACTTTTTATGAGCCACCGAAGTATTCATTTCATCACTTGGTTTTACGTAAATATTAGTTTCGTTCACCCAAGTACCTGCTGGCAAATCTTCTTTCGCATAACCGATGGCAACCCCATAGCGAATAACAGGTGCATCCTTTTTAATCGTTTCTAAGGCTACTTTATGACCGAAAGGCACTTCTGTTAAAGTTGTTACATTAATTTCTTCCACCACATGGTCTTTTGGCAATCCTGTTTCAACCACAGCAATTGCTACATTATCATTTGGATTAACTTTAATTACTTCTCTCATTGGAATCCTCCCAAATAAATTAGGCAGCTATTACCAGCTATGCGCTGTAAATAGCTGCCTTTTCTTAACTATTATTCTTCAATAGGTTTAACTTCAAAGCGTTTAATATCGCCCACCACAACAAGATAACTTGCAAGTGCTACGAAGGCATGTATACCAACGAATAATAAGGCCATATCGAAGGAACCAGTCGTATTTACAATGTAACCAATAACAATTGGAGTTACAATACTAGAAAGGTTACCACACATGTTCATAACGCCACCGCTAAGACCAACAATTTCTTTTGGTGCAATATCGGAGTTAACGGCCCAACCAAGAGCACCAAACGCTTTACCGAAGAAAGCTAATGCCATAAGAGCCACTACAACCATGTCATTATCAGTATAGTTACAAATAATCATGGACATAGCTAAGATCATACCAGTTACAATTGGAACTTTACGAGCTACTGATAAGGAATAGCCACGATGTAATAAGAAGTCAGAGAATAAACCACCTAAGATACCACCTAAGAAACCGCAAATCGCAGGCAAGGAAGCGATGAAACCAGCTTTAAGAATTGTCATCCCACGAGCTTGCACTAGATATACTGGGAACCAAGTGATAAAGAAGAATGTTAAAGCATTAATACAATATTGTGCTACATATACGCCAACACACATACGGTTGGAGAATAATTGTTTAATATAACCAAGTTTTGGACCAGAATTATCTTCTTTTTTCTTACCGCTGTCGATACTTACTAAACCGCCACCAGCTTTAATGTAATCAATTTCTTCTTGGTTAATATGAGGATGTTCTGCAGGGTCATGAATGTAATGACGCCATACAATTACGAATACTAAACCAATCGCACCCATTACAGTGAAGATGTGATGCCATCCAAAAGTGTGAACAATCCAACCCATCATTGGTACGAATACTACAGTGGCAAAGTATTGTGCTGCGTTGAAAATAGCTGATGCAGTACCACGTTCTTGTTTAGGGAACCAGGCAGCTACGATACGACTATTACCAGGGAAGGAAGGAGCTTCTGCTACCCCGAGTAAGAAACGCATTGCAAATAAAGTTGCCATAGCGATAAAACCATGTAAGAATACTACCGCGCCTTGTAGCATAGTAAATAAGGACCAGAAGAATAAGCTATAAGCATATACGCGTTTAGTACCAAAACGGTCTAATAACCAACCACCAGGTAGCTGACAAATAACATACGCCCAGCCCCAAGCAGAGAAAACATAACCTAAATCAACATTACTAAATTCTAGTTCTTTAGCGATAGCTGTACCTGCAATTGAAATTGTTGCGCGGTCAGCGTAGTTAATCGCCGTAATAATAAATAGTAACCATACGATGCCCCAACGAACCCATGTTTTACGTTTTACGTTGCAGGACACATCCATGAAGCCACAGCCCTCAACTTGGGCTTGTTCTTTCTTGTCTACTGAAGTGTTCATTTCATAGCCTCCATAACAAAAAACATTCTACTACATATTTTTTCTTATATTCCGTGCACAGTCTCTTTTAGCTTAGGAACATTGGGTCAACTCTGATTCTTAAGCTAGCTCTCGATTTCAGCTGTGCTTGTTAACTGACCTAATTATAGCTCCATCGTATGACTCATAGATATAGTATCTATAACATATAAACATAGAATATTTTTCTTACTTTTAGGTATGATATGTATATCTCGAATTGTATAAATAACTAAAAATCATAATACACCTTTTTTCATAGCCTGTTATAACAAAAAAAGATTGGTAACAATGTTACCAATCTTTTTCTTGGTTAGCCATGGAGAAGCCTTCCTGATTATTCATAGAATATCCATCTACGCGCTCGAAATCTGCTGTTGGATCTACCTCTTTAACAGTTTGTTCTATATGTTTAACTAAACCCCAAGGGTTTTGCACTGATAGTTTTGCGTCCTCACCTACAAGTAGCCAAAGGATTTTATAATGCTTTGGCTCCACCTGCAAGCGCTTCTCGCCCTTACCATCAGTAAAGTAAATCAACAAATCTGCTTGCACCTGGTTGGCATAGGAAACGACAGGCGTAAAGAGTGTACTCCCTCTTGAAGTAACGCGAGGCTCCACATCTTTCAAACTCTTCACCGTATAGGCACGGCGTATTTCACTATCACATTCCACCACAGTAATCTCAAAATCATAACTCTTTGTAATCTCAAGGACTTCGAGCATAGCCTGGCGGAAAGCGCCATCAGTAATACTGCCACTACAATCAAGGCCTACTACAATCTTAGCACGTCGGTTGCGCAAAGTGCCGCGAATCTCCAACCGTTCTGGTTGACGGCGACTTCTCCGCGTCGTCGTCTTTCGATACCCATATGTAACAGAGCCAATTAAGCGCTTTAAATACATGGACCAAGGCAAAGTGGCTTCATGCTGCTTCATTTCACTTAAAAGACCTGTTAAATAGCCTGCTAATTCACCTTTTTCAGAATTCGCTACCATTTTACTCGTCAACTGCTGTTGTGAATCTCCATCTACTTGATCTGACTCAGACCATATATCATGGCTTCGTGCTGCATCAAAAGCATCTGCCACAGATGGCTCAGTAGAAGGTGTCATAGGCGTTTCACTTAATTTATCAGCCAACTCTGTTTCCCCTGGAGTATCGCGAACTACATCAATGTGAGCCTGAATTTCATCTACATAATATTCCAAAGGTTTAAACGCTACTACGCGGGTACCAAAGTTGCGATTTAGCCAATTCACATCAATCGCATTCGGTGGCAATGGTGTAATATAATTATTAACTACTATATCCATAGCTAAGTTAATAGCCAAAGGTGAGTATCTTCGGTAGAGTCGTTTAGCACGAACTAGATGCAAGGAAATAACATGTAAAATCTCATGTTTTATGGAACTAATCATCTGCGCTGGGGTCATCTCTAAATAGATGAGCGGATTAAAATACATAACATAGCGACTGCCTTTAAAATTAATCCCCGTTCCACTCGTCATGGCAAAACGCAATTCTTGCCCCACTTGTAAGAAAAAATAGCCATAGAAGGAGTCTGACTCAATTAATCGCAAATTAAGCTTTGACACGAGTTTAAAAAAGCGCGCTTCATACTCTTCATCCACTACAAAATCAGCTGTACCAGCTACTAAATCACGCTTACCTGCCGCAAGAGCCGCCGCTTCTGAAATGGCATAGCCTAAGGAGTTTGTGTAAGCACTATCTTTTATCTCCTGCTCCCTTTGGGCTGCATCGCGCTTCTTCTGCCAGGCCGCAACTAATACTTTAGTTTCATCGAGTAAGGCCTGACGCTCTGCTTCTAGAGGATCTATTGTACCATCTTTAGTTGACGTCTGAAGAGTACCTACGCCATCGGCAGAGTCTGTTGCACTATCTTCAGTAGTGACCTTAAGAGAATTTACTTCACCTGCAGAATCTGTTGTACTGTCTTCAGCCATTGCCTTAAGCTTACCTGTCTCTGCTGCAGCCTTAACCGTCCCGGCTTCAAGGCGTCTTACAATATCAATTTCACCATTCATATTATAGGCTCCGCTGTAAATCGAAGAATGCATTTACAAATTCATCGCTTTTAATGGCTTCTTTATACAATTTAGGGAATGTATTGCGCACATCCTTCATAACAGCCATTTGCAAGTCTTCCGGATAAGTAGCTAAGAATTCCATAAAGCGCACTATGATTTGCTGCGCTGCTTCTTCACTTACGAAAAGCTGATTAGCGCGCAACTCAATGCTGCGCATTAAATTTTTAGCCGTCAAATATAAGCGTGTATGACTTTCTTTTTTCAAGCGTTCTAATACGCTATCAGCTAGCATCTCACCTTTAAATACATCATCATAATTAATTAATGGTGCATGGTCTGCTTCAACAAAGCTGACAAACTCGCGCGCAATCACCTTGCCCACATTACCGCGAATCACATTAAAGAATACATCTTTACTAATGCTTTCAGGTTGCTTCTTGTACATGCCATATAAAGCAGAAACACGCTCATAGCTACGAGGAGTCGCATAAATATCATTTTCATTCATCTTATGCAAATACTCAGGATAGGTGCTAATAAATTCCATCACCATTGGCTCAAGCTTAGCTTCTGCAGCCCAGTCAAGCCATTGTATGTAGTCAGGTTCCATTTGTAACCACACAAAACGGTTTTGTTGTGCCACATCCATCTCCACTGTTTGATAGTCATAACTATTTGTGGGATTCATGGCAGCTACAATATTTACATCTTTTCCTAAGGTGAAACCATTAATTTCACGATTTAAAATTAAATTCATTAACTCTTGTTGCACCGCATGTTCACAGCGATTGATTTCATCAATAAATAGCAACACGCGACGGCCAGCGGCTAGTTCATCAGCTATAGTCTTCAATTTATAATGAATAGCATACACTGTTACTTTTTCAGTGACTGTAGCGCCATCATCAAGTTTGCGTGTAAAGCTATCAACAGTAGGAAGGCCACCAATTTCCCCTTCTTTTAATAGATTACCATCAATGGTAACCAAGGACCAATCATGCTTAGCTGCTAAGCGATGAGCTAGTGATGTTTTACCAATCCCTGTTTCACCGACCAATAAAGGTACCTGCCCCGCCTCTAATACGAGCTCCACACTTTTCATTGTTTCTATAAAATTCATCTATTGTTCAAGCCTCTTTTCATTTATATATTCGTCTATATGTATACTTATATATACTTATATACTTTTTTATATATACTTTTATATACATTCTTATATATGCATTCCTATATATACTTCTATATATTCTTATATGCACTCTTATATATTTGTATTCTTATATATTACGCCAAAGTCCCTAATTAAAATTTTAAAAGCTCATCAACGGCAATACGTCTTACGCGCTGACTACCGTATTGATCAATCAAGCCAATTACATCTGCCTCAAAACCTTTATTGTGTTTACCAATATACGTACAATTAATTAAGTCGCGCACATATTGCTCACTTACTTCATCGTCAACGAGTACAGATTTTAAAGCTTCCTCTAAATAAATAGGTGGAATCATGTAATCAGGGGGTAAATATTTCGTAATTAAGCTGCTAATTTTTATAAAATGCAATGCTTGCTCCACTGGTACATGCGGCAGTAAACGCACCGCTTGTGGGTCTATGGAAACCGCCAAATCAATAGCTGCTGCCGTAGGTTCTTTAATATAGCTTAAAGCTTGATAATTTTGCTTAACTGCCATTAATTGCACCGCTTCCGATGGATGCGGAATAAATTTTATGGCATCATAATTAGATTCAACGGCTTTTAATTGTAGCTCTTCACTAGGTTCCTTCACATATTGAATGGCCCAACCTGATTGTTCAATCGCAATGCGCACCAATTCTTCTGAAGGATTGTCTATGAGAGCTAAATTATTCCACCCCTTGGCGACTACAGATTTTAATAGCTCTGGAGATGGATTCTTCAAATATTGAATGGCCCGCGGTGCGTTCGATAGGGCTAAATCAACCATCTCCGGCGTGGGATCTTCAATATATTGCAAAATCATGCCATTTTTTCTAAGAGCAGTCAATTTCATCTCTTCCGTAGGATTTTCCATTTGAGCAATGGCATAAGGATTTATTTTTAATATTTGTAATTTCTTTTCATTGTCCATATAACATCCTCTATATCTATTTATGTTTCTATCTCTAAGAATCTATCTTAAAGATTCTAGTTTTATACGTCTGACAGCAAGTTTTTAGCTTTCCCCAGTGCTCTTGAAGTTTCTTTCTCCGTCAAACATCAAGAGTCTAGCCTTACTCGATCATCTTGAAGCTGCGCGCTTTGCGCCTCTACTTCTGCTAATATTTTGGCTATTAAATTGCACTCTATTATATCGAATAATTTCATTTTCATATTACATCTTATCATGTATAGAGTATTTTGTCTCTTTTATTCTCCATATCTTAAATATGACTTACCTTCATAGACCTATAGCCAAAGGTACTCCTACTCCTTAAGATAAATAAAAGGAGATGCCCCCATGACTAAGCATGAGGGTATCTCCTCTTTTATTAGTACCTATTAGCCCAAGCAGTTCTGTCCCTTACGACCAAATCTAGCTTGCACGGCATGGAGGTTACTATACTTATTTAGTTGCTGCTGCAAAATGAGCGTTAACTTGGTCCCAATTTACAAGATTCCAGAATGCTTCAATATAAGAAGGACGAGCATTTTTGTATTTTAAGTAGTACGCATGCTCCCATACATCAAGGCCAAGAACTGGTGTTTTACCATCGCTTAATGGGGAATCCTGATTGGCTGTAGAAAGAATTTCTAATTTGCCATTGTTAACTACAAGCCAAGCCCAACCAGAACCGAAACGGCCTGTAGCAGCTTTTGCAAATTCAGCTTTGAAGGCATCGAAGTTGCCGAAAGCTTCATCAATCGCTTTAGCAATATCACCTGTTGGTGCACCGCCAGCATTTGGAGCTAAAATGTTCCAGAAGAATGTATGGTTTGCATGACCGCCACCATTGTTACGCACTGCTGTGCGGATATCTTCTGGTACAGCATTTAAATCACTGATCAAAGCTTCTACATCAAGTTTGCCAAGTTCAGGATGTTTTTCAATCGCTGCATTTAAGTTTACAACATATGTGTTGTGATGTTTATCATGATGAAAATGCATTGTTTCTGCATCAATATGTGGTTCTAATGCTTCGTAAGCGTAAGGTAGTTCTGGTAATGTGTAAGCCATAATAAGCCTCCTTCTCCCTATGCAGGGATATTACACTATTTTATAGATATAATAATCTTTTAAATCTTAGATAATATAAATAAACAATTTACTATTATCTAGTGTTACATACAATTACATACTCATATAATTACAAAAACGTTGGAATTATATTTAATTTTATCGATGTACCTTGTTTTTTTAATGATAACAAATTTCATTTACTTTGTCTAGAGTTATTTTTGGCTCCATTCAATTTCTCGCAATTTATTCGCTTATTACGCATTAATAATCCATTCGGACAATTTTATTTATGCCAATTTACAACATAATTTCCCCGCCCTACTTATCGGGCATCTATAAATTCGTAAAATCACCAATATTACCGACTTTTTACTATCTCTTCTTCACGTGCCCTACATCTTTACACAGTTAATTGTTTAAAATCATTTTATTTCTTAACATAAATTATTAACAAAATACTCTAAAACATGTTGCTATATGGAATCTTTTATTTTAAGCATTCATCTAATCGAAAATAAGTATCATTACATATATTGTAATATACAATATTTCAGTATACACTTAGGGTACATTATTATTCTTAGTTATCCTTAGTGGAGGTGCTAATATGCAAAATGCTGCATGGAAAGGCTTCATTACAGGTGTATGGGATAAAGCTATCGATGTTCGTGACTTTATCCAACGAAATTATACCCCCTATGTTGGGGACGATTCATTCTTAGTAGGTCCCACTGAGCGTACGGTAAAACTTTGGGACGAAGTATTGCGTCTATATAAAGAAGAAAAAGATAAAGGTGGCATTCTAGACGCTGATACTGATGTGGCTACCTCGGTTTCTTCTCATGGCCCTGGTTATATCATTAAAGACCTAGAGCAAATTGTTGGTCTTCAAACAGACAAACCTCTTAAACGCGCCATGTTCCCTTATGGTGGTCTTCGCACAGCCAAAATGGCCCTAAAGGAATATGGTTTTGAAATGGACCAACAGTTAGAAGATTTCTTTAAAAAGCATCGCAAAACACATAATGATGGTGTATTTGATGTATATACACCAGAAATGCGTGCTGCACGATCTGCTCACATTATTACCGGACTTCCTGATGCATACAGTCGTGGCCGCATTATTGGCGATTATCGCCGCGTTGCCCTCTATGGCGTAGACCGCCTAATCGAGGAAAAAGAGCTTGAATTTAGTATCACCATGGGCGATATGACTGCTGACACAATTCGCAATCGCGAAGAAATCCGCGAACAAATTCGCTCCTTACAAGAATTAAAGGAAATGGCTCTCTCCTACGGCTTTGATATTAGCCGTCCTGCGGAGGACACAAAAGAAGCCATTCAATGGTTATACTTTGGCTATCTCGGTGCTATTAAAGAGCAAAATGGTGCTGCCATGTCCATCGGACGTAACACTGTCTTCCTTGACATTTATGCGGAACGCGACTTACAAACGGGGCGCTACACAGAAGAAGAAATCCAAGAAATGGTCGATCATTTCATCATGAAACTTCGCATGGTACGCTTTGCTCGCATTGTAGAGTACAACAACTTATTTACTGGTGATCCTGTATGGACTACAGAATCTATCGGTGGTATGGGCTCTGATGGTCGCCCATTAGTTTCTAAAATGGCCTTCCGTTATCTTCACACCTTAACAAATCTAGGCCCTGCACCAGAACCAAACTTAACTGTACTCTGGTCACCTCGTCTACCAGAAGGCTTCAAGCGTTTCTGCGCGAAACTCTCCATTGAAACCTCCTCCATCCAATATGAAAATGATGAGTTAATGCGTCCTAATAGTGGCGATGATTATGCTATTGCTTGCTGCGTATCACCTATGCGGATCGGCAAAGAAATGCAATTCTTTGGTGCGCGCTGTAATTTAGCCAAATGCTTGCTTTACGCGATTAATGGTGGCATTGATGAGAAATTGAAAAAGCAAATTGGACCTAAATATCGCCCAATTACCTCGGAAGTTCTCGACTTTGATGAAGTCATGGAGCGCTTCGACGATATGATGGAATGGCTAGCAGGCGTATATGTTAACGCCCTTAACATCATCCATTATATGCACGATAAATATGCCTATGAAAAACTTGAAATGGCACTCCATGACCGCCAAGTAAAACGTTGGTTTGCTACCGGCATTGCTGGTCTATCCGTCGTAGCTGACTCCCTATCAGCTATCAAATATGCTAAGGTTAAACCAATCCGCGATGAACAAGGTGTCGCTATTGATTTTGAAATAGAAGGGGATTTCCCTAAATACGGCAATGATGATGATCGCGTTGACGAGTTAGCTGCCACAATTGTGTCAGCCTTCATGAACAAAATTCGTAAACATCCAACCTATCGCGAAAGCGTTCCTACCATGTCCTTATTAACTATTACATCTAATGTAGTATATGGTAATGCCACTGGTTCTACGCCAGATGGCCGTAAGCAAGGTACACCATTTGCACCAGGTGCCAATCCGATGCATGGTCGCGATTCTCATGGCGCCGTCTCTTCTATGGCCTCTGTGGCTAAAATGCCGTGGCGCGATTGTAGCGATGGAATTTCCAACACCTTCTCCATCATTCCTGATGCACTAGGTAAAAATGGCGAAACCATGATTCGCATGAGTGATTTAGACTTAGATTTAACCGATATCTTAACTAATGATATGCCTACTGGTTTGCCGGTAAACAATGAAAATCTAGCTTGCCGTGAACCAAATGTTAACCTTACTGATAAGGAGGAAAAATAATATGAGCAACCAACAACAAATCGACAATTTAGTAGAATTATTAGATGGCTATTCTGAAAAAGGTGGTCACCATCTTAATGTCAATGTATTTGACCGTGACATGTTACTTGATGCACAAAATCATCCAGAAAAATATCCGCAATTAACAGTACGCGTGTCTGGTTATGCCGTTCATTTTAATAAATTAACGAAACAACAACAGGACGAAGTCATTTCTCGTACCTTCCACGAGCAAATGTAATGCTATAGCCTCCGTGCCCATTCGGTTCTAAAGAATCTATGCACAGGCTTAGATTAATAAATACAATAGGCTCCCCAAATATGAGGAGCCTATTTAGCGTCTATTTAGTTTTTAGCCAACTTCTTTTTAGTTTCTATCCATCTTACATTTTAGCTTCTAACTTACTTTTTCGATTACACAAGAAAGGCCGGTTATGATTGGACGAATTCATTCATTAGAAACCATGGGCACAGTCGATGGTCCTGGCGTACGAATGGTACTATTTTTGCAGGGCTGCCCACTCCGCTGTGCATACTGTCACAATCCCGATACTTGGGATGAGCAGCAAGGGAAAAATATGACCATTGAAGACATATGGTCTCAATTTGAGCGAAATAGGAGCTTTTACAAACAAGGCGGCCTCACGGTTACAGGCGGTGAAGCCTTATTACAGCTGCCCTTCTTAATCGAATTATTCTCCTATTTTAGAGACCGTGGCGTCCACACTTGCTTAGATACCAGTGGAATTTGTTTCGACGAGTCACAAATCGAGGACTATGAACGACTTATGGCCGTCACTAGCTTAGTCATTTTAGATATCAAAGAAATTGACGACCTGAAGCACCGCACATTAACAGGGCAAAGTAATGCCGCTGTATTTAAATTTGCCCATTTTGTAGATGCTCATAAAGTGCCGCTCTGGATTCGTCATGTAGTAGTCCCTACCATAACCGACAATCGCGACTCTTGGTATCGCATTGGCTTTTTCTTAGGATCTTTACAGAATCTAGAAACCATCGATTGTTTACCCTATCATGTTATGGGCGCTTCCAAGTACGATGAGCTGGGCCTTACCTATCGTTTAAAAGGCATTCCACCAGCCTCAAAACAATTAGCCCAAGAAGCTAGCAAAGTCATGATTGAAGGTATCAAGGCCTATCGACGCCATTGGTGGAATCCTATCGACTATATGCAGCGTCAATAATTTCAGTGCCTTGCTCTTTAATGGCTTTTTCAACCCAATCACGATCAACAGTTCCAGTTAAAGCTGCATGTACATTAGCCGCATCTAGCGCTTGCTTTTCTTTTGCCCCTTCAAGAACTTCGTCTGCATCATTGTAAGGAACTACAATAACACCATCGCGGTCCATAACGATAATATCGCCTGGATCTACAGCAATGCCACCACAAGCAATTGGTGTGTTAATTTCACCAGTGCCATCCTTATATGGGCCTGCTGGATTAGTCCCAGTTGCATAAATAGGTAAAGTCAAAGATTTAACTGCATCACTATCACGAATAGGACCATCAATAACTACGCCGGCAATTTTCTTGTAAATGCCATAGGCAAACATGATTTCACCCATAAGTGAACGGTAATCATTACCACCATCATTGGAAATAATAATCACATCGCCCTCTTCGGCCATATTCAGTGCTTTATGAATCATCAAATTATCACCACTACGCGCTTTTACGGTTAAGGCACGACCTACTGCAATAGGTTGAGTCGGAGATGATTTCAATGAAATGCGAGGATGTAATGCACTTAAGCGTCCCATGCAATCAGCAATATTTGCTGTTGGAATTTGCTTAAACTCTTCAAGAATTTCATTACTCACTAAAGGTCTTTTCAAAAATACACGATTACCAACTGCCATACTATCCACTCCTTTAAACAAAAATATATCAAAATTAACTTTCAAGCCAGCCCTGAGAGCTAGTAACTATTACTAATTACTAGCAACTAACAGCTACTATTTAACAATTAACCAATACTAATAAACGGGTAGTAAGTAATATGTAACTATTAACTACTAACTACTAACTACTAACCACTAACTGCTAACACGTAACAACTATAACTAGCAAATAGTAGTTAGTTATTACTGCCTAGCTTACATGAACATAAAGTGTAACATACTTTAATTTTTTGACAGACTAAATAAGGTGCCTATATAGGCACCTTATTTTTATAGCTGTAATTATTTAGTATAACCAATCGAAGCGGCTAAGCGTTTCATCGTATCATGAAGCTGTGGCGAATCCATTACATCTACATAATCAAAGGTTTCTACATTAGAAGTTTTTAACGTTTTTGTATTGTAATTTACACGATACTTAGCATAGTACATTTTATCAGTATTTAAATCATACGCTAAGTAGCGAGAGAATGCTTTGTTGTCCTTATTATCTAAGAAGCCATAGCTAGTAAGAATCAATAAGCCATCATCTACACTAACTGGCTCTACATACATGCGCAAGCTTTTATTAACAAAGCCTGTGTTTTGTACAAATTTAGATACATCAGTAAAGTTAGCTTTAATATGCTCTTTTGAGTAAGAAGCTGGAAGATTTGCCTTATTAGTTAAAACGATTGGCATTTCACGATTACCCAGTGCTTTTTGAGCAGCTTCAGCATTATTCTTTTGAAGCTGATCATTAATTTGTTTATTAATAGCTGGCAAATTTTTATTAAAGCGATCTTGGATTAACTTCGCTAAATATTCTAATTGCTCACGGCTATACGTACCATCAGCAGCCGGTTTCATACTAATTGGCGCCGTTGTAGTATCTGCAGCACTTACTGCGCCCGCCCCTACAGCTGTAGCGGCAAAGCCTAGTACAGCAGCTACCATAACGGATTTCTTTATTCCTTTTACTAATTTCATAGCATCGTCTCCTTTTTATAACAATAGATTACAAATTATATTTCAACTAAGATTGGCACAAAGTGCAAATCCTAGTATTTAACAATCGACTAGAGGCACAATATCCTCATAAATCAGCCGCGCCTTTAGCTCCTCATGAGTAATTTCATCATGAAAATGTCCGAAGAACCATTTTTTATAAGTCATCTTTGGCCAAATTTCACTTAAAAAATTAGCTGTCAAGCAAGGCATATCTCGGCCTAATAATGTATGCAAATACATAGGCTTAAACTGTAATGGCGCGGTATGAGTAATTACATAATCAACCGTCCAATTACAAGATTCTAACGTGTCCAAAGCATGCGCGCGCTCCTCTTCAGAGCAAACTTCTTGAGGCCACCACGAAATCCGCGGCTTGCGATACTCTTGGTCAGTGCTCGTAGCGCCACCAAAAGTAAAAATGCTATGCCCCTCAATATTGTATAGTTCACCACGCATTAAATGGTAAATACCCTTAACATTTTGAACACGTCCACCCCATTTTTCTTCTATGGGAAACTTTTTAAGCATATCATAATTTTCATGATTGCCATCTACATAGCAAGTCGTAAATGGCGCATCAGCTAATAGTTTTAATAACTTATCATCCTTAAAATGACGAGCACTTTGACGAGGCCACCAAGGCAATCCAAAATCGCCGGCAATAAGTAAAATATCCCCTTCAGACAAAGTCGCCCTATACTTATTTATCTGTACACGCTCACCATGCAAATCCCCAGTTACATAGATCATAGTTACCCCCTCACTTACATATTCAATTTCACTATATTTTAATTATAACAAATAAAGATGAATAAAAAATAAAGAAGGGCCTGGCCCTTCTTTGGATCTAAATATATAAAGTGAAAATACGGAATAAAAAGTTTTGGCTATAATGGGATAGTTGGGATTTACACTACGATAAAAAGCTCTAACATATCCTATTCAAGCTAAAATTAATTTTACTTTTAAACTATGACGAAATGTTACAAATAGGAAATACTATTATTTAGATTTCTATTTGTAGACTAGTATTTAAAGATTCTGCTTTAAAAGTCGTCTAAATACTCTGACTGATATACTACTCTTAAACACTCACTCGAGCCATACTCCTATTGCTGTTGTTTTAGACTTTTGCACTACGATCAAACCTATGGCTGCCCCTATGAGAAAAGAGCTCCATTTTAGATATCTAGTTTATACACTACTCTCAACCCCACCAACTTTTAATAACTAATTATTTACGGTTTTAGATACTCTAGCTAATACACTACAATTGTTGTGTTTTCCCACGGTTGTGCGGTTTGTAGACCACGATTGTACCTTAAGATTGTACCTAAATTATCCTAAAGTTTCTGTAGCTATCTTTCAGTTCATCTACAGATTTACCATAGACCTTATAAATCATTGTCGTATCAGTGTGTCCAACCTGCTTGGCTATGTCCTCAGGCTTAATACCATTAGCTAAACTGTGAGAAATAAACGTGTGTCTTGCTAAGTGTGGATATACTTCAAACCCTAATTCCTCTCTAGCAGGTCTTATGAAGTTATCATAGACGTTAGTGTACGACAAATGACTAACTTTACTTCGGTTTTCACATAACCATTTTGTCGTGTTGCTTTCCTTTTTCTTCTTCAAGAGTTGCCACAAGTAACTGTCGTAAACATAAGTTTTACGCTTACTAGACACTGTCTTTGTCGCCTTACGCCCATATAAGCCTTTGCCAACGATACCTATAGAACTGTTAATGTTTATGACTACTAAGTCATCTTCTAGCAGTTCTACTTCATCATTATAGAGTGCTAAGGCTTCACCTATACGCAATCCTGATTTAAACAGTAGATGGATTAAGTATTCTAATTTGTGACCCTTAACCCATTCAAATAGTTTAACTAGTTGCTGTCTAGTGAGTGGCTTACGTTTCTTCTTAGGGCTTCTGTATCCACGTGGGAAGTCTAGATAGCTGTAGAGGTCTTTAGTTATCACTTCAGTCCTGTATAGCTTCCTAAGTGTTGTCTGTAGTAACCCTCTGCAACCTTGTCGGTTAACTGTAATGGATTCGACAAATCCCATGAGTTTAGCCACTGTTAGGTCTTTAATCTGTGTGTTCTTAAAGTATGGTTTGAAGTACTTCTTTAAGACACCTCTATAACCAACTTTAGTTCCTTCAGCCCACTCTTGTTTTTCTATGAAGTTTGAGCAGTAGTTGACGTAAGTTCCTAGAGTTAACTCAATGGATTCATCACGACTAGCTATCAGTTGTGCTCTAGCTAACTCTGCTTCCTCTTTTGAGTTATACCCTTGCTTGGTCTTAGCGTACATCACATTACCATGTTCATCGTAACCTATCGGCAACTGTCGAATGTAATAGTACACCTTACCACTTCTTTGGACTACTCTTTGAATTTTCCCCTTGTTCATACTCTTACTATCCTTTCGTTTAACAAGGGGTACTACTGTATGACTAACTTTAGCATACATTGAAGGATAGTATTTGTAAAGTAACTCCATATACTTGTCTGTAGTTATAATAAGTCGACCATTAGTATCCTTAGGGACACTCAATAGTTTTAATTTCTTTCTAATCGTTGCTTCAGTCACACCTAAAGTCAACGCTATGTCTCTTATAGTGTGCATAATGCCAACCTTTCAAATAAAAAAAAAGGACACCCATTGAACTTAATCAATGAATGTCCATAAAGGAGACTCTTAAAAAATCATGGTGGTAACCCTTTAGAAATCTAAAGGAGAATGTGAGGGAGAACTTAAGGGAGATACTTTAGTAAACTAAAGGACTTACCACCAGTTTATCTTAAGTTATACTTTAGTTAACTAAAGGACTTCTAACGTCAACTTAAGAGGACGTATAGATATAACTTTAGTTTTTCCTTTTGTCGTCCTTCTCTTTATCGTGTTCCAATTAAACAGGTATATAATTATGTACCAATTAGATTAATCAAGAACAAATATTTCATTTTGTCCACCCCTAATAGAATTCCTTAGATACAAAGTTATACCTATTGCCAATCTTATTGTCGCCCTTATCTTCAATCCACATGACACCTCTATCAGGGTCTAGCCACTGCTCTAGTTGTCTTTCGATAATCTCAGCACGACCAAAGGATTCATCTCTATCCATCTGTTCTAGCCAATACTTGACTGCCATAGTTAAGACATCAAGACGGTCATCATGAGCAAGGCTACCTCTATCTCTACTAAGGCGTGTCATTTGATAGAACAAAGAATACTGAGGATTAGCTTCATAGATAGCATAGTCATCAGTGATAACTTGAGTATGCATGATGAGCTTATGTCGCATAAGTACAGGCTCTAGAGTATCAATGATACGTGCTTCCTTTTGTGTATAGTTTTTAACTTCACTGATAGCACAAGGGTGTGTACGTATGACTATAGGGGTAATCAGTTTAGTAAACATACCATCACCAAAGTTCGCTTCAATGACAATCTCATTAACCCCATGGAACTTCGCTTTGTTGGCTAACTGCTGTAAGACACTATCAGAATAGCCACCCTTAAAGCCCCCTACTTCCATACAGAAAAGAAAACCATTGAGGTACTTAATGACTGCATAAGCGGTTTCATCTTTCAATCTTTACTGCTGTCCAACCTTTATGGTGTTTACGTTTTCCTTTAGCTACCTTACGAATATTTTGAGCTGTAAGGTTGTTCTCTCGACAAAACTGAGTTAGTGATACAGGTTCATATGTAATACCTTCAGGACTAACTAGTCTATACTTCTCACCTGTCCCAAAGTTAGCAGGGGTATGTCCAATCTGAAATTTCGTCGGTCTACATGTCTGACATATTGTCCCTTCTTTTCTTTTAGGCAAATACTTACCGCACATAGGGCATCTAACTGTTTTCTTATTGCCCCCTGCCATGACATTCCAACCCATGTGTCGTCTTGGTCTCAACTGATATTCCATATCTAATGCTTTGTCTTTAGGTAACATTGCAAGCTGTTCAATGACGACAAAGTCTCTACCTAGTTCTCTAAGTTTTCTACCAACCAACTTCTGACTATTCATATGTTGTCCTAAGCGGTACTGTAGGCTTCTTCTAGTTATTCCTATGTAACCTTTATTGATGTCTACTTCTCCTAACTCATGGATAAAGTAAACTTTGTATAATCTTGTCTTACTTCTAAATTCTGTCATTTGTTACTCCTGTTTAGTTGTTACAATAGTTCGCTACACTATTTCAATATGTTTCCATACTGTTCAGACTATATCTTCGTTATCCCTCTGTTTCCACTCAGCTTGAGTGTACTGATAGTCGTTGCACGTTCCATAAGGCTTCGTTCAGGATTACCATAGATTTCTCCTTAGGCTTCCCTGAGTTAAAAGGGTTTATTTTATTAGAGTGGGTGAGGCAAAATGAAACACCACGCCCACTTGGGTCTATTGCCATGACTGAGCCACTGTAAGGTAAGACATCACTACTACGACTATTAGGTTCATAATAGTAGTCACCTTTGAGTGCTATACAAGGTATGTCATGCAACCTATTAAGTCGTTCATTAGACCAACTATATGTAATACTTGCTTCGTTCATATCAAGGCTCGACACAATTAGGTCTGAGACTTTAAGCGGATACTTCTCAGCGTCACTAAGATTAGTGTTAAGCATGAACTGTAAGGCAAACCCTGCTTTACCATAAGACAACCTACGTTTATATATTTCTTCTTCATTAAATCGTTTAGGGTCTGTAGGTTTACCTGAGTACAACTCAGGATTACTATCGTACTTGTCGGCTATAACTTTGGCTAAACGTTCGCCATAGTAGTCACGTTCACTTTGTGTCTCAGGATACATGACTGTCCATATGCGTGCCTTATAGCCTCTTTGTTGTAACTCATTGTACAAACTCATCTCATTCTGTGGTGTTCCTAGATAAATGATGTACCCATTAGGCTTGATGATAGCGTCAAACTCTTTAACGGCTTCTCCTAATTTGTCTCTCTGTATCTGAGTACCACTATTGTTAGGTACTTCCACGTCATCAGCTAAAAGTATATCTGCACGTGTCCCTGTGATTTGACCTGTGATACCAACAGATTTAACTGAAGGAGAAATATCAGGTACTGCTTCGCCAACATCAAATAAGTTTTGTTGGTCTCGTTGTCCCTTCCTTGGCTTCAAGTGTTCAAGGAACTCAAGAGACCTAATGATGTTTCTAATGAACACTGCATTGGCGTCTGCACGGTCTTTACTTGCGGATATAATCTCAATCTTTAACTGAGGGTCTCTCCACAACTGCCATACACAAAAGGCACAACTTATGAATGACTTAGCGACACCACGAAAGCCTTCAATAATGAAACGGTCATTAGGAAGGTTCTGTAGTGTATTCGCTATGTCGTATTGTAGTTCTGTAGGTTCAGGAAGATTGATAGCTTCCCACACCATAAAGAGGAAGACACGAAAATCCTCTTTAGCTTTAATAATCTGTTCAGTAGTCCATTTTGTCGCCATCAGTCTTCTTCCTCGTCATCATCAAAAATAGGAATTTCTTTAGCCACTGTTTGTTGGACTATGGTTGTTAAGTTAGCTGTTGTCTCAAGACGGTGGTCTTTCATAAACCTGCGGACTTTCTCAAGAAATGATGGATTCCTTCTGAGTTCAGGGTCTTCCAACCCTTCCTTAAGCGCCATCACTTCAAGTTCAGCAATCGTGTCTATCGCTGTTCGTCTATCGAAAACTTCAATATCTTTCTTACCCATATGCTCCTTTCTATGTCTCAAATGCTACTCAGGAACGTGATTGAGCGTCTCTAGAATGTTTTAGGTATAAATACCTTAGAAAAATCTTTCAGGCTATAAATCCTTCTCCTGACGCACTTATTTAACAATTATCACGTTGTCCTTGTTTCTCTTTATGTATGTCTCAGGACTTGTTCCAAAGCGGTAAGGGAATAGAGGACAATCTGTCATAACACAAAACTTAACTTCATTAGATTGATTACAAGTGCAATCTAAACACTTCTGTCGAATAGCTTTTGCGTATGAAATTGTTTTAGGTACTCTGAGACGCACTTTTTTACCCATTATGTTTCTCCTTATATAAAACCATTAGAAAACAATTAGAGACGCTAAAACCTCACTGTGAGCAGGCTGTAGCGTCTCAAATTGAATATCTGTTAAAACCACTTAGTTACTGTGGCTTCAATTCTTTTATGTTCACTTTTCTTTTTCCATAACTCTGCTTTTAGGTCGACATCAAACTCTTTTGTCTGATAACTTGCACGAACACCTACAGATAGGTCTTTAGTTCCATTCGACAAGTCATTTTCAATGTAGACCCCTTTTTTAAACTTAGGCTGTTCAGGGACAACTAAGTCAACAACTACTTGTCGTTCTTCAGTCACCACTAGTTTTCCATTGTCTAGCTTATGGTCTTCCTTAACAGTAGTTGTAGGGACTTCTTGAGTTTTACCATTGATGGACACTTTGAGTGGCTTAGGCTTAGCTATTAGTTCAACATCAGCGTCCTCATAGTTAGCCTTAGGCACATACTGAGCAATTGTCTTAGTTGTCTCTTTAAATCCTGTACGTACTGTATTCTCCTTTTGTTCAACTTGAGGAGCAGGTGGTTTATCCTGAGGTTTGTCTGTAAGATAACTCCAAAGGATAAACCCTAAGGTACACGCAAAAACAACTGCTAAGCTAATGTATACGATTTTCTTAATAGCCCCATTCATATGCGTACTCCTGTGCTCTTTGTCGAATACTGTCGCCTAGACCATACAAGTCCCATCTCATATCAGGGTCACCATCACCTAGACCATACCCATCAACATTAGCAATCTCTGCATGTGTCATGACGTACCAATACTCAATCGGTAAGCCAATCTCAATGCAAATCTTAGCGACAACTTTAGCCATCGTATCAAGCTGTGCAGGAGTTGGTGGGAAGCCCTGATGGATAACTTGACCTTCTGCTGTAATGTAAGACCCTAAGGCACAATCTAAAGAGATACCAATAGCACGACTATTGCGTCTCCATGTATGCTGTTTGTAGTCTGTAAAGCTGTCCATATCAGTCCATAGATTACCATCACCATCAATATTGATATGGTAAGCACCAAACGGTTGATTGTAACGACCTGCTGTCCAATGTAAATAAATTGTGTCGATAAGCCCACGTGCAGGTACTGTATAGTTACTTAACTCTGAGAAATCAATTTGTCTCATCTTTGTCTCTCCTTTCTGTCGGATTAACACCAAATTTTCTTAGGACTGCAAGTAAGCCATCTTTAACAAAACTTGCTTCTTTAACTCCCATCTCTTTGAGATTTTCGACAATAGAAAAACACTCAGCTACCACTACTGTTAAGTAGATGATAAAACTGAGTGTTTCATCTGCAAGTATTCCATTAATTTTATAATCAGGGAACAAGTAGACTGCTACTGCAATGAAGATAGCACAACCATATGCCTTAGCCTTCTTACCTAGTTCTTCACGGAACTTACGGCTTTCTAAGTAGCCTGCACGCCATGCCCTAAAGAATAAGCCACGGAATGTGTTCTTCCAATTGCATTCAAGTTTGTTGTCTCTGTTAAATCTGTCGACAATGCCAAACCACTTCGTGAGAATGTCAAGGTAGACAAGAAGACAAATTAGTAGTGTCATACTTACTGCATGCAAGTATGCTTCCTTTGGAATAGGAAGAAGGATTACTAGTAGTTCAAATATTGTCACTCAATGCTCCCTTCTAGTTTTCTTAATTCATTAACTTTACTTTTATATAGTTTACCTAATTCGTCAATACTGTATGTGTCCATTAGAGTTGCTCCAATATATGCACTTTTGATTGTCTCAAGTTCTGCTTTAAGCTTATACTTGAGTTCGTCTCTAGTTGAAACATGTGGTTCTGTAGGGACTACTTCATAGTAGTCCTCACGTTCCACAATTGTTGCATTATTAGCGTTACACCACTGTGCAACTTCAGTATAGCTATCTAAATTATCTTTATATATCTTTGTACCTATCATGCTTTATACCCCTCAGCCTTCCAATACCACCCATGTATATCATCTGTATCTTTGATTGCTACCTTGAAGTTTGTTGCTGTCACATGCATAATAGATGGGTTTGCATTATAAGCCGATAACCATCTAGTCTTTGATACAACTGTAGCTGTTACTATAGGTAGGTTTCTAAATGCTCTATGGTACGATATTGTGTTGTAGTCGGAATTACTAGCTATTATGCCCCCTTGCTCTAACCACCCATCAGACCACTCTCTCCAATACTGCCCATTTGAAGAATTATGCCAACTATTAATCACAACTCTACGGTTAGCAATTTCTTCAGCCCTTAACAATCGTTTAAACCCAACTGTTCGTAACTCTGTAGTAGAATTAGTGCCACGTATTCTAATGTCACCACTTGATTGGTCTATCCATAACTGTGTACACTCACTCCCCCCATCAGGACTACTGTAAGGTATATTGATTAGCTGTCCATATTGTTGTGGTTGATGTTCAAATCTACCTAGTTGGCTAAAGTTTGTGATACAAACCCCTAATTTATTCCAATCTACAGATGACTTACCAACCCAATTAGGATTACTGTCATATCTATGAAATATATCCCATAATCTAGTGTTGCCAACCTTTCCATCTATTGTGGTTCTATCACTTAAAACTGCTACTCTACCTGTCTTTTTTGGGAAGTCATAATAGAATGAATTAGTTCCTGTTGCTTCATCACGTAAAAATATTGAGGCAATAATATCCTTACTATCAGGTTTACCTTCTATAATAAGTTTCTTACCTGCCGTATTTTCAAATGAAATCGCACTGAAGTCGCCACTTTTTACATTAGGATTAGAACTGAACGTACCACCACTTTTTGGCATTTTTGTGTCTAACTCAGTTTTAGTTTTTTCTAATTCGTATGAGGTAGCAGTAGCAACCCCCTCTAATTCATTTTGTAGTACTTTAACGGTATCTTTATCAGCCTTTGTCTCAATGATAGTAGCGACACCTTCACCCCACGAATTGAACTCCTCTTGACTAGCCTTACTACCAATCAAAGCTTCCATTTCATTCAACACATTGGAGAAATAAGTCGTGTCTACCTTATTCCCTAGTTCTTTATTAATGTTAGCAATTAGACCACCATGTGCGTTCACATCAGTATCATGCGAATTGATAGCTGTAGTGAACATAGTACCAACTTCATCTATCGCTTCGTTAAAAGTAGTAGTAGTAATGTAGTCTCCACCACTTGCTTCCTTAGCTTGCTCTGCATAGTACTTAGACAAGGTAGCACTCGATTCACTAGCGGTTGCCTTTTGAGTAGCTAGTGTAGCACTTGATGTCGCTGTACTTGCACTTGATACTGATGTTGTAGCATACGTGTTAGCACGGTTAGCACTAGACAAAGCTCTACTTGCACTAGTAGACGCACTATTAGAACTGCTTAAAGCATTCCTTGCACTTGTACTAGCACTTGTCGCTTGTGTAGTTGCTACAGTTGCACTAGAGGTAGCTGTAGACGCCTGAGTTATAGCCACTTGAGCATTACTTATAGCTGTCTCAGCGTTTGCCACTGCTGTATTCTTATTGTCTTCTACAACGACTGCTGTAGAGACAACTGTAGAATACTGAACGTCAACTACACGTGCTTGCTCTGTAAACTTGTCGCTAGCTTGCTCTACAAGTGTCCATTTGTCTGTACCACGTTTCTCACTAGCAAGTGTATTAGTTAAACTTGTGCTTGCACTAGTAGCACTAGCGGACGCACTGTTAGCTTTACTTGTGGCAAGTTCAGCCTGCTCTCGTGCCACTGTTGCACTGCTCTCAGACAATCCTGCTTGTGTCTCACTGCGGTTGGCTTGTTGTTGAGCACGGTCGGCTTCACGCTTAGCTCTATCAGCTTCGTTAGTTGAACGGTTAGCTTGACTAGTGGCTTCATCAACTTTAGCTTGAGACGCTCTTAAGTAAGATTCTTGTGTCTTCTTAAGCCAACCTAAGTTGACTGCTTCGCTGTCTTCAGTAGGTTCTTTAACGTTCTTAATGTTCTTAAAGCGTGCGTCCCACTTCTTATCAATCTTGTCTTCCTGAATGCCACTATCAGTTAACTTGTCGATATTCTCTTCGTTGATATGTAGTAGTTGGGTGTTGTAAAGATTTAAGTCTTTAGCACGTAAGATACTACTGTCGTACCATTCTACAGTACGGTCTGAAGGCGTCTCACGATAGATTTCCATAAGTGCCCCATCAGTAGGACTGTTAACTAACGTGAGCGTGTGACCTGACACTGTATAATCAGTACCCCATTGTAACTCTTGAGTATTGTTAATGCGTGCCTTAACATACCTCTTATTGATGTAATCAAAGGCAAATGTGTAGGCTTTCTTACTACTTGAGCAGGTCAAGTATACTTTCGTTTTGTACTGTGCCATTGCGTTCCTTTCGTTTTTCTAACTTCTTCTTATTAAATAACTCTTGTCGTTGTTTACGCTCCTTACGCTTTCTAGCTTCTATGTCGGCTTTATCAGCCATGATAGACAAAGCTCCTTTGATTGGAATGTAACGGTCAAGAGGGAATAATCTTAACAGTGGGTCAAAGTCGGCTTCCTTGTTCGACATCAAGTTCGCCATAGCTTCAGGCGTACTTGCCACACCATTGAAGGCACGATAAGCACTCTGTACGGCAGGGAATTGAGTAATGAAGTTATACATCATGTTGTCGCTTTCAGGCATGCGGTCTACAGTAGTACGACTAGACGTGCCACCTGCGAACATCTCGTATGCGTCATTAGCGAACGACATGCCACTCAATAAGCTACTTCTCAAGAGACCTGTAGACAATAATCTTTCAGGCGTAAGAGTTTTCTCCATGTAAGCCTGACGTTTCTCCTCATCATCTCCAAAGTATTTATAAGAGTTGAAGTAGACTGATGTCGCCCATACCATGCCATTGGCAATCGCTGTAGACATCAACATATTGAAGTCTTCACGTTCCCCATTGTTGAGCACACGTCCTAAATGACTGTTAAGTGCCATCTGTGAGAAGTTCTTGAACTGCCACATGACACCTTGTACAAGTCCTGCCATGCCGTCCATACGTTTAGCGTTGTTCCATAGTGTCGGCTCTAATACTGCACGACCACTTGCAAGATTAAGGAACATCTCAAGTTTACTGTAGCTTGTCATGTCTTCCTCTTGCCACTTAGTGACTGCCTTAGACAAAGCGTCTTCTTCGTCTCCTAAGTTCATCAAGCGGTCTCTTAAGATTTTCTTAAAGCCATCAGGGTCTGTAATCCCTGCTTCTGCTAAGTGTCGTTCACTGAACAGGTTAGTTCTTAAGACACTGTTGTACTCACCACGTGCCCACATCATCATTTCAGGCAAGACATCTGCTTGAATGCCACGTGTACTTGCTTGTGTCATCTTACTGATTTGATTGATTGTTGACGTGATTTTAGCACCAAAGTCTACGGCACTCTCAATGCCACCCATGAGTTTCATACCAACGCCTGTATTCTCAGCCTGCAATTGGAATGCATCACGTTTCATTTGAGGGTTAAACCATATATGCTCCGCTAAGGAATGACCTAAATGGTAATCCTTAAAGTTACGCAACTGCTTCGCACTGAAGTCTTTAGAATACTTAAGGTTATGTATGAAGTCATGTAGTGCAGGAACAAAGTGTGTAAGTGCACGTGCTCCCACGACACTAATGCCACCTATAGTTTCTGCCAATTGGTTAATACCAAAGTTCATACCATTTTGTCGGTATGATTCCGTTAAGATGATATTCTTAAGGCGGTCGACAAATGTCTGAGGTCGAATTACTTCAGGGAATATCAATGCTCCACCACTGACGTTATGGAAGACATCTTTAACTTCATCAAGTTCCCTTGTCATCTGCTTAGATGTTATCTTACGTTGCTTAACTGCTTCAGTAAGTTCACCTTCAATTCGTTCATAGATTTTCTTGAGGTCTGTTACAGGATTCTCAATGCCAACACGTCTGAGTGCCATAGTGCCACTTGAGCGGTTCGCAACGTATGCCATGATTGACGACAAGTCCTGATTTCTAAGACTGTCATTGAAAGTAAATATCTTACCACTTGGAAGAGTAAAAGCTTTTGTCGTATCCATAGGAATACGTGCCTGATAGTATCCCATTCTATCTGAGCCTATGTGAATGTCACTTAAGAGGTCGTCTTGTCGTCTTGTGACTTGTTCCGCCCAATGACCTGCCACAACGTCCTTAAAGATACCTTCATCATTAGCAATGATGTTATTCACAACGTACTTCTTAAGTTCGTCCATATCCTTAAAACCATTAGGTTGTCCACTGAATGCTTCACCAACCTTAAAGCCTAACCCTTGACGTCTCATGATTGCTTGAGCTTCGACATCAGAAATCTCTAGTTGAGACAAATAGTTCGTTTTAAACTCAGGTGTCATCTTGTCCCAATCTATGGACTGAGACGCAACTTCCCTCATGAATGCAGAGAACTCTTTGTCGCTATCGAACTCTGTTCGTAAGAGTGTCTGTTTGTCATAGTCGACACGTCTCCATAATTCTCCTGCCCCTTGAAAGTCTGATGGTAACGTACCGTTAATCTTATGGAGTTTTAAGTCTAACTCACGGAAGTTCCTAACGGCTTGAACTGCTTGGTTAATCGCCTTGCTGTCTGAAGTGTACATATCAGCATTGTACGGATTGTATAAACTATCGTACACCTTGTTGACTTCCTCATTAAAACGTCTACGTGAGTTATCAGTAGGTGGTATTTTACCTGTCTCAATACTCCACTTACGGAATGCGTCCATGTATTCCGCTTGTGGCTTAGAGTACTTATTCATAAACAACTGTTTCATCATAGATACAGGTGGAGTACTTACGTTGTTCCTTGCACGCAATCGTGGGTCTATACCCATGACACGTGCCACCTTCTGCATAGTTTTCGACAAAGAGTTAATGAACACACCATAACGGTTACCAATGAACTTGTTTTGTTCAAGTGCTCTACCTGTTACTTGTGCCACCTTATTGCCTGTTAGCTGTTGTTCATTAAGTAGCTTGTCTTCATTCGCAATGTTGCCTTTGTTGTACTCAGCACGCCCTTGCTTCTCATCAGCGAACACATCGTCAAACTCAGGCTCTTCTTTAGGTTTAACTGTAGGTTCTTCATTGAGCATTCGCTTAGCACTCTCTTCAGGAGACAAGAACATAGCGTCATCATCAAGTGCCTTAGTGACTAAACTATCAGGAGAATGATGAGCACCATTGAAGAACACACTGCCATCACTAAGTTTTACTTCAAGATTGTCAAAAGTACCACCTGCTTTGATGTGTCGTGCAATGTCTCTGAACTGTCCATCAGACAACTTTCCACCAACAATGCCTTCGAAAAACTCTTTGATAGCTCCTGTTTTAGCATGTTTGTTGTAAGCCAACGCATGGTTAGCCATGTCCTCAACTGTGTTAAGTCCATAGGCGTCCATGAGTTTAACTAGTTTAGGTGGCTTAAGGTAAATGCCATCAGGAGTATTGAATAAGTGTCTCATAAGACCATCAGCAGATAAGTCATCAGATAGCTTTAGACCATATCTACTGTTTAACTCATCAATCAACCTTTTGTCTACCATATCAGCTTTTGAAGTGATACTTGCTGTTACAGGAGCGACAAGGTCATCATCAACTCTCTGTAGTCCACTCATTGGTTCTACTGTAGGTGGCTTAGGTTCTTCAGGCAGTTTGATTAGCGGTTCTTCTACAGGTTTAGCTTTTGGTCGTTTTGCAGGCTTTACTTCAGCTCCATCTTGTACTGATTGTTTAGCCATCTTGTTAACTTCATCTTCAAAAGCCATCTCGTGTTTTCCTTTAGGTTCTCCTAAAGGCGTGCCACTGAGTTTACGTTGTAAGAACGACAAACCTGCCCCTGCTCCTACGCCAAAGAGGAATGATGTCACATAATTGTCGTTATTATAAAAACCTGTCTTATTAGCAAGTGCTTGGTCTCCTACATTGATAAGACCATTAGTCAAACCAATTTCAGCTAAATGTGCTACTTGAGACTTCGCAAGTTTAGAGGTTAGAGACATACCTAAACGTCCTGCTACTTTCATAGCAAGTGCTTCTTGTCCAATAACAGGGACTAAATTAAGTGGGTCTAAGACTGCACCTGCAAGATTACCTGCAACACCCATGGCTGTTGTCCCACGTGCATTGATACGGTCTTCTCTGTCTAAGTCCTCACCTTTCATTTTAGTTAATGCAAGTAGTTGTTCTCTATCCCATGACTGAGCCCTAATGTTTTCAAACATCTCATAGCGTCTACCTTGCTTATTCTTGTAGTCGTTCTCACTCAGACCTAAGTTGGCTAAGGACATCTTTAATGTATAGTCATCAAGATTATTCAAGTCCTCTTTAGGCTTGTCAAGTACTGTATAGTAATCCGTATTGACTGCTCTACGAACTGCACTGACTGTACCGTTATTTAGCCATGAGTCTTTTGCACTTTCGTAAAAGTCACTCCACGCCCCACCTAAGTTTGTCCGATTACCTCGTGCAATACTCTGCCAATCTGAATTTCTATTTAGATACCCTTCTTCACCATATTGAGATACAGGAGCGTCCTGCATGACGTACAGAGGGTTGACCCCCCCATAGTAGTTTGTGTTTTCCCAATCACTACCATAGGCTTCATTTATTAGCCCAATATACTTATTTAGGTCATCATGAAAGTAACCGTTAGCGTGTGCAATTTGAGCGAACTCTGTAGGGGTTTGTGCATTGTATATCTCAGGATAGTGGTTAAAGAAATCATTAACTAAAGCGTCTGCATAATCTTCAGGATTCTTAAAGATTCGATAGTAAAGGTCACCATCAGGTTGTTTATTCTCTTCACCATTTGGGGTTACCTGAGTAAGACCCCCTGCATTGTAGTTCTCTCTGATTAATCTAGATGTCCCATAAGCACTCTCTAGATTCATTTGAGCGACTGCAATGTCTGCAAAGGTTTTAGACTTACCATATTTTGTCTGTAGCACCCTACCAACTTCGGCTATAAACCCCTGCATGTTTTCTTCAGCCATTTTGTCTCCTTTCTATTAAGTTGCAATTTGACTATTCAAATAGTCTCTATATTTCTCAGTATCTTCAGCTCTTTGTTGCTCTACAGTCTTTTCAGCAGGTTTATAGTTGTCTGCGTACCACTGAGTATCGTTAATAATTTTGTCTAAGAATATACGTTTGTATGACCCATTTTCATCAACACGTAAGTACACTTGTGAGCCATCAGACACCCACGTGGCAGGGTACTTACCATAACCTGTGTAATAACTTACTACCTCACTTAAAGACACATTAGTTGGTTGGTCTTGAGGTATAGCCGTGTCAATCTTATGGTAATCTGTAGACGGCATAAGGATTCCATTTACAGAAACGTATTGTTGCTTAACGGCTTCCATAGACATTGCTCGTGCTTGTTCTGCGGTATAACCACTTGCTCTTAACACTTGTGAAATCTTGTCGACACGTTCGACCATAGCGTATGGTAATGTGTCCCTGTTAAAACTAATAGTGCTATCACTTTCACTACCAATATCATAAACTGAGAAATCAGGTACACTCGTGTAACGTAACTCATCATTAATCGAACGGCTCTCATCAGCATTCGACAAGCGTCTTTTTGTCTCAGCGAACATGCGAACACCTTCAGCCATACCAAAGGTATCAGACAAAATTCGTAACGACAAAATGTCATCAGCATACTTACTACCAACGGCTTGCTCTATGTAGCTACCATCAGTACCTGCAAGTTTGACTGCAAGTTCAAGTGCAGGAGTTACCTCACCTCTCAAGATGTCTGTCTCTAGATGTTGGTCAAAGTAGCTTGATACAGGTTTAGAGAACAATGGATAGCGTGCAAGTTTAGCTATGTTAGCGTCATCACCTGCTTGAACTAATTGGTCGATTCTACTCTTCATAGCAACCGTTAAGTCGTCTACAGTAATCCCCATAGCTTCTAAATCTTTCTCACTTTGAGGTACACCTGTAAGTGAGCCTGATAGGTAATTATCAATAATACTGTTGGCTCGACCTGACCTCATCTCTTCATTCCCTAGTACTTTCGTTTTACGTGCTTGTTGTCTCAACTCAGCTTCCTCTTGAGCTTTCAATTGTGAGTACCTACGGTTGTACTCAGGAGCACGTCTAAGGGCTAACTCAGGGTTATCCTCTTGGAGTTTCTCAAAGTCTTCTTTAATAGCGACACTAGACTTAAAACCATCAGCCCACTGAATATCTCCAACTTTCAACTGATTCATCATTCTATCAGCATACGCATTGGATAACTCTTTGTAAGTACTTGGGTGGAGTATGTCCTTAATCAGTTTTCCATTGTAGGCTTGGAACTCACCTATTTTGTCTAACAGTTCAGCGTTGCCTGTGTTCTTAGCGAATGATTCATACAGGTATTTAATCAGTGACACGTTATCTTCAGGATGCTTAGACTGAGCAATGTTCATACTTGTGATTGTGTCCATCATTTCCTTATGGAATTCTTCAGGGTCTATATTGTCTTTGTACGCATACTTACGTGATAGACTATCAATTTTAGACTGCATGCCTAGTATGAAATCTTGTCGATTCTGCTGTTCACGATTGTTGTGATAATCTTGAATGTTACTTGTGATACGTTCATATGCATTATCTTGTCGACCTGCACTATAAGCATATTTATTTTGGATAACATCAGGATTCTCAGCTGTCCATGCTTCTTCACGTTCACGCATAAACTTGTCGTATCTTGCGTTTTCCTCATTAGCGTCCTTAGCTAGCGGTTGCGTTTTAGACCATTCGACATAATCCTGATAATCCATCTGTGCCACGTACTGCCCACGCAATTTATCAATAACACCAACTGCGTATCTATTGTCGGCTAAGTTATAACCACCAACGTTAGCCAACATTGCCACTGCGTCTAGCGTACGTCTTTGTTTAGCGTCATGTTCATAGAATACAGAAGGAGCTAATGCTTGTGCCACTTCATAGTCCTGCTTCTCTTTCTCTAGTGCATTGTTACCAACTGCAATCCCTAGTGCTCCTAAAGCTTTCGCAACATTACCATAGTCATCATCACGTTCAACTGTAACGTTCCAATTCTGCTGTACACCTAATAGTCGTCCTTGATAGACGTTCTTTTCATTAGGCATATACTGCATAGCTGTGCCAACTGCATTCTCTACTTTACTTGCCAATTATCGTCTCACCACCTTTATTCGCCCTGCGTTAGGGTCTTGACCATATGTAACATTATCTCTACGAACGACTGAAATTCTACCTGCATTAGGGTCTTTACCATAGGTAACCACTCGACTATTTCTCTTAGCGGTTTGCCCATAGTGAGACTGCTTGAATGCTTCAGTAGCTCTATGTTGTGAGTAGAAGTTAAGACCAACTTGAGCCATATCTAAGAACATACTTGTCTTACTTGGTAGCTTCGGTGGGTGTAATCCTGAAGTGTACGCTTTAGTACTAACTAGTTGCTGTTCCTTGTTCAAGTCAACTTCGTTACTCTTACGGACATAATTGTCTTTCTCACTCAATGACGCTCTTAAGGTTTCTGCATGAGTAGCTCTACTGATTAGTCGCCCTGTTTTACTATCGCCTAATTCTTCAGACACTGCATTGTCGACACTTCCTTGCAAGCCCTTAGAGTTCAATTGGATTCTCTCAAGGTTAGCCACTGCACTCTCAAAGGCGTCTCTACGCTCTTGTTCATAGTTTTGAAAAGCATAGTTCATGGTCGTGATAGCATTTGTCGCCTGTTCAGCCATTTGTCGACCTTGAGCAATCGCTTCTTGTCGTTGAGCCTTATGTGACGAAAAACTTCCTAGTAGACCTAAGCCTAGTCCTAGCCAATCCATACGTTAACTCCTTTCATTAAATTTGTTTAGACCTAATTGAAACATTGCCCTTCCATACATACCCCACAAAATTACTTGGAAGTGGGCTGTTGTTCTTAATTCTAATTTTTGTATCTGTATTAGTACCATGGATAGGCACTCTGAATTTTCCTGTAGTAATAGGATGGCTTCCTAACTTGTTGTCTTCTTTACCTAAGATTCGACTAGTGAACTTATAGTTTCTATCAGGCTTACCTGTAGCCAACACATGAACGACAAATTCACCACTGTCGGCATACTGTAGTTCAATGTCCTGAAGGATTGTCCTATATGTACTCAATGGTTGAGTGCCACGTTCATCTGCTTGTTTAACATAGAGTGTCGACAAATCAACCTGCATATCATATGCCACGCCAACAATTACCTTCTGTCCACTTAAGTTCTCTGTATTGGTACACTCAATCCACCCTTCTTCGTTGCTCTCAAAGGAGCGACCATCAGATAAGACCATGAAGTACTTCTTGTCTTTAGTATCCTTAAAATGATACTTAGCGTCCCACTTATAGAGTGACAAGTAGTCATCATAAGTACCTGCAAGAGTAACAACTTGCTTTCTATCAATAAGACATCTATAAGGTTCATTTGAAAAATCCTTAGTGTTAAAGTTTATGATGATTTTCTCAAGGTAGATATTGCCATTCCTTTTTATAACAATGTAAAGAGTACTACCAATAAAATCTGCACCTATGATTTCACCACTGAACTTCCACTGAGACCAACTAGCCTGTACCTTTTGTTCATTGGCAAAAAGATATTTGTAGACATAAATTGTGTCGGTAGCTCCACTAGACAAAGCCATGATTAAGTTTTCAGATTCACAAGCTATCAATGCGTATACATTGTTCTTGATATAGTTAGGAATATGAGCTGTAATATTCATACTGTCCTTACTATTATTCCCATCATAAACTGCATAGTATTCTCTGACTGACGTATAGTTACTTCTCTTAACGGTAAAGTAAAGGTTTCGACCAACACCAATTGGTTTAACATTAGTATCACTAGCGAACTCTGTCACCTGCTTTAGCTGTGCCGATTTAGGAGACAAAGCACTATCTGAGGTCAATAGGAATTGTGTCTGTTTAGAGAATAGATACAGGTCTTGATTAAAAGGTATCGCACTGAACAACTCAGAAAATCTATTGTGAGACACATTGAGGTCGATAGGGTCACTATCAATAATTGATGTCGCACTGTCTATCCAATAGTTCCAATAGTCACCACTCTTAGACAAGTTCACTGATTCTCCTGAGATTAGACCTAAGCGATTTCTGTAGGAGAAAATGTCATTTATAGAGTTGCCAATAAAGGAAGGAATTGGATTGCTGTCGTCGTCTCCTGTTTCTCTATTAGCCCACTCAATCCATGTAAATTTAAAAGTCCCATCAGCTTGTCGTACTAACTTGTGGGGTAACGTTTGGTAATTGAATGAGACAAGAATATTAGGAGCAGGACACTCAGTCCACAATAGTTTAGATTCGTCATATCGTAAATAATAGTCGTCATCTGAGTTGTTCTCACCATAGACTTTTACGATATACCCATTGATATGGTTGCGTGGTAAATCAGTAAACTTTTGTACTTCCTGCTTGAAGGCACTGATTGCTTGACTATTAAAACCATCACGTACACGTATCTTTTTACCGCCCATATTCCATACGACAAACCAACTTTCTGCCCCTGCATGATGGACTGTAAATCCTTTAGCCCTAATCTGATTAACTAACTCTTGAGCAATCTGATTTGTGCCAATTGCATTCGTATGTTCAGGCTTACTACCATCAGGAGTTGTGTAGCTTGCTACCACTTGGTCGGCAATAATAACTTCATACTGTCTACCATATTGCCCACTCTTTACATAAACAGTAGCACCTGTATTATGTCCACTATCAGACTTCTTACCATTGTTCATGGCTGTCTTAATTTTTTTATTAACAATAAACGTATGGTCTGCAATAGTAATAACTTTAATATCTTCTAGTGGGTTATTAGTCTTTAGATAATTAGCATTGTCTATTGTTACCTTTTTCTGATTACCGTTAACGTCCCATACTTTAACAGTATCCCCATCAAAAGCTAAAATATATTTTTCAGTTTCATCACGGTCTATCATATGTATTTTAGGACGTCGTGTTGTATTTAGACTTAAGGTATTCACATGTAATGTTGGTGGTCTCTTTTGTAAACCATCTGCTTCTGTAGAAAACCCATTGATTTGTTCCTCTAGTTGCTCCACATGTCGCAAGATAGCAGGCTGTTGTGAGACACCATCAATAATATTTTTTACTACTTGTGCTATTCTTGCCATCTAATTAGCTCCTTCGAATAGTATCAGACACATCAGTATTAGACGCTATTGTCGGTTTCTCAAGTGCAAGCTCGTATTCAAACACTCTACGTTGAGCTCGTTGTTCTTCCTCTAGTAATTCCTTAAGTAACAATTCGTCACCTAAGTAGCGACTAGTGAACAATCGTGCACTACGAACAGTGATGAACTCACGGAAGACACTTGGTAGTTCCTCAAAGTTGACTAGCATTACAACTTGAGCTGTCAATGTTCCATCAAACTTGTCTGTATTATTAGTTACGTCGTACACGATTCCATCACGATTCCTGAGATATGAATTGTCGGTACTGATTACTCGTAACATTTGATTATTCCATGCGATTTCTTTAGTAAATCTATCAGGTTGCAACTCATAGTTTTCGATTGTGTTAAATGTGTATCCGTCTTGTTGAACTTGTCGGCTAACCCTGTTGAGCATTTGTAGGGCGTTTTCGACATCAACATTACCTGTTTCTTCAACTGTGTCTACAGGAGCTTCACCGATACTAGCAAGTATCTCATTGACGGCTTCAAGAGTTGTCAAAGGGGTAATAATCACGACACTTCTCTCCTTTCTTAAGTGTGAAAAAATAGGGGAACAAGTGAATGTCCCCCTAGATTTATCAGTAAGTTTTTAGCATTTAGATGTGTTTAATTAAAATATAAAATTAGATAAAAAAAAATAAGCCCTGATTAAGCTCCTACTTTGATTGTACAAATTGCGGACGCTTCAGGACGTAAGCCACCATGACCCATAGCATATTTAGCAATGATTTGGTCGGCTTGATATTCAGGTCGACGTGCGTGTTCAAGAGTTAAATCTTTAAGTTTAACTGTACCTAATGCTGTACGGTGACACGCAAGGAACGCTACGTCATTCTTAAGTGTGGTAGGGAAGTCGTGACCTGCAGGAGACGCCCCAACCATACCTGCTTTGTCTGCACCACCTGCTGTTAAGTGTGGCACTTGAACAATAGTAAACCCACAAAGTTTCGCAAGTTCACCATCGACAATTGTCGCTACTGCACCATAGTCACGGTCAATAGCTGTCTTGTTAGCAATGATTGCAGACACTGCTTCAGGTTTCATGTAAGCAATACGGTCGGCTAACGGTACATAGTTGTTAGTGAACTGAGCTTTTAACTCAAGTAATGCGTTAACGATAGCACCACCGTACTCCTCATTGATACCTACTTCTTTAACAGTTTTCGCAATCTTAATTGGTCGACCTGCACCTGTAAAGTTTTCGTTTGTTTCTTGAGTTAACTTAGCAAGTTCCGCAAGGATTGCACCATCAGAACTTAAAGCCAACGCTTCGCCTAATTGGTTAGCATATTCAGAACGAACGTCATAATGATTCATTGCTTCGAATAAATCAGAAATCAATACATCAGCTGTCAATAAGCCATCAATATTGATAACACGTTCGTTATGCTCCATAGCGGTACGTTGGTCGTCTAAAGAGTTTCCGGGCGTCAAATACTTAGCCACTGTACGACCCATTACAGGGAAGGACGCGGATTTACCACTGTCAATCGTTTTGATTAAATGGTTGTTAACTGCACGGCTTTCTCGTGTAAAAGCTGTTAGTACTTCACCACTGAATACTTTAAGAAAATTAAGTAACTCATCACCTGTGTTTTTAACTGCACCTTGTTTAGTAATACCTTGGATTGTTGCCATTAGTTAGATTTCTCCATTTCTTAAATTAAAATAAATCAGAATTTAAAACTTTTTCTTGTACTTCTTTTGTGTACCTTTTGTCGACACCATAGCGTTTGTCTGACATTGCGTCTACAAGTTGTTGCTTTGTCTCAAAGCCCAAAGATACTTGAGTATTACTTGAGCCAACTCCCATGATTGTAGGTTTTGCCGTACCAAAGGATTGTCCCATCTGAGCCTTAATGCCATTCAAGTGTGACTTGATTAACGACAAATTACCTGTCTCAAGAACTGCATTGAAAGCTTGTTCTGCTTCAGCCCCTTGAGAACTAACAAATGCCTTCACATTGTCAAACTGCTGTTCACCACCTGCATACGACACGACCTCATTAACAAACTTTTCAGCTCGTAAATTAAGGTTGTCTAAGTAGCTGTCGACAAGTGCTCTAGGATAGCCACTCTGTTCTAGCTTGGCTAAACTTTCTTCAGATAACTCTCCTTTCTCTAAGTATTCGTTAGACAATTCTTCAAAGTTAAGTCCTTTGGATTCTAAGTCCTTCTGCACTTCCTTCTCAGTATTTGTCTGTCTATCAAGTTCAGCTTGAAGACCACCTGTAGATTCTTCAGTCTCATCTTTTGGTTGCTGTTCAGCTTCTTGTGGTTCAGCACCATTAGAATTCTCTTCGGTAACCTCTTGTTCTTCTGCTGTACCTTCTTGGTTTAATACCTCAGTGTCTGCTTCAACTTGTGTCGATTCAGCTCCTGAAGTGCGTACTTCTAGTTCTGCCATGGTTTACTTACATCTCCTCTCCACCACTTGCCACTTGTTCTTCCATTCCTGCCTGCATGCCACCCATTGCCATTTGTTGAGCCATAGCTTCTTCTTGTTCTGCTTGTAGCTCTTCAGCTGTCTTAATGAGACCTGTTGTCTCAATACCTAGGCTTGTCGCTACAGAAGTCACAAGATTGCTTACATTGAGATACTGCATAGCATCAGGAATTTGAGCCAATGTCGACATCAGTGTCATGTACTTGTTATAGTCATGTCCTCGACCTAAGGCTTCCATGCCTGTGGTAATTGTCGGTTCGACTACACCATCAGGTAACTGTGGAATTTCTCCTGCGGACATGAGGATTGCCATAATACGTTTAATCAGTGGTAACTGTAGCTCTTGTGACAAGATACTATAGATACCACCTAAGTTGTCCTCAAGTTCCTGAGCGACGGCTCTGATTTCTTCTGCGGTCACTCGTTCAGCATTCCGTTGGACAACACTGCTTAATAAAAATGCAAAAGATAGCCGTTGTTCAAGTCGTCCAATCCAACTCTCGGCTATCTGTAAATCAGGATATTTATTCAGTTGTAGGGCGACAACGTCTTCTGCTCGACCTGAGACAAAGTCCCCACTCTTGGCTTTCTCTAATTGTTTTGGTCGTGTGACCCCATTAGGATTAGTCAAGAAGATGACTTTAGACGACACTGAAGACACGAATGCAACATCTTTAGATAAACTATCTAGCATTCGTAAATCACCATAGTACATCTCAATAAAACTACGACCATAGTGTTCGTTGTCTTGTTTTGTCATTCGCAATGGAATGTATGGACTTTTGTCGATTGGATAGGTCTGTTCGCTACCACTAACGATTTCACCATTGATTTCTTGAAACGATACCCATTGACCCTCTACACGTTCAATCTTCGTGTAAACTTCTACAGTATCATCACTATTACCATCAGGTACAACTGCTTGTAATTCTTCAGGTAACGTTGCCTTAGCCACTTTGTCTACCGTGATAATCTGAATGACATTACCAATGGCGTCACGTTGGATTACATACTGTTTCAAGTTGTACAACCGTGCTCCGCCTTCAGCAGGTGGCAAGAAGAGGAGACAATTACCACTAATGAGTAACTGTAGTAATCCTTCGTTAATCGTGATTCTGATTTGATTGTCTTCAATATAACGATTAATCTTCTCTTCAATCTGCATGAGTGCTTGGTCTAGTTCAGCACGTTTGTCTTCAGGTAAATCAATCTGCTGTAATGACACGGCAGAAATACCTAATCTAAAGAAACGTTCGTTAGGTGGGAATAAGGCTAGATTTAGCTTACTAGACAACGTATTGATTCCATGTGAGCCTACTGATTGATAAGGCTGTTCATACTTTGTCTGAGCATTGTCGGTTTCTTTTGGGAATAAAATCGGAATTGTTAGCTTAGCGTTATCAGTTGCACGTTGAATATAAGGGTCTCTATCTGTCTTAAGTTTTTCGTACAACTTCTTGGCGTTAGCTTCTAATGATTTATCCATACATCACCTACATGTTTAAGGGTGAGCCACCACCACCTGTTGGCGTTGAGCGGTCAATCATAAGTGACTTACGGCTTACCTTTTTGCGTTTCTTAACATCAGTCCCTAGTTCAGGAGCTTCAGGTACTACTGCTTCTGTTTGAGGTACTAATTGTTGTGCTGTTACAGTTGGCTGTGGAATTTCTACAGGGTTGGCTTTTTCCCTACTACCAAATCCTAAGACCCTACCTAGACCACCAACAACTTTCTTAACTGCTTTCTTAACTGCTCCCACTAACGATTACTCCTTTCTTCAATACATGTTCTTAAATAATTACAGATGTCTTCCCTAAATTTGAGACAAGCAATTTTAGCTTCTGCGGACATGTCGTCTCGCTTAAAGAAGTACTCATTACTAAATGCTTTTTCTAAGTGTTCAGGAAGTTCTTCTGCTACACGTGGATAGTCAAAGTTCATCTTGTTCTCCTTTCAATCGTTTCATAAAGATACTATGCTTATGTTGATATCCTTGTTTTTCGTAACCATTTTCAACAACCTTTTTGTCAACGGATATTAAGTTGCCACTTATGATTATTCGTGATTCAAATCCACGTGCAATTCGTTCAAGCTCCTTCATCGCTAACCGTTGGATTCCTGCGTATCTTTTATCTAACGACAAAATTAATTCTTCAGCAACAATAGTCTCTTGAGACCACCACGTATAAATAACTTGATATAACAAAAGACCAACAAGTTTATCCTCTTCGTTGTACCATGTGCGTATCGCTCCTACCTCATCAGCATTGATTAGTGCCTGTACAAGAGTTTCACGATTGCCTAATCCATGAAGAACACTATGTTGGTCTCCTAGCTCCATAAGTTTGTCGACAATCAGTTCAACTTCAGTGTCCCTGTGTCGTAACTTATGGTCTTTTATGACGGTGTCCATAACTTCACCTCTTTAGTTTTCTTGTTGTAATAACCCCTACGCAATATAAAGGCTAGACGTGCGTTCATCAGTGCGTCTTCTTCAGTACTACCATTCGCTTTGTACGCTTTAACAACTGCTTCCCACGTTGGAGATTCATCAAGTATTCGTCGTGCCCTAACATCACCAACTTTAGGACAACCTTTGTAGCCATCTGTAGTATCACCAATTAGTGTTTGATATAGATGGTAATAATCTGCGTCTGCTTTAGAGACATCAAAGAACTCATTCCTCATAAAATCATATTGTCGACAAGGAATACATCTGAAATCTTTATCACCACTAATAGCAATTGAATTTTTGTCTACAGTGATTCCAACGACATCATCTGCTTCTAGTCCGTCTAACATAAGAGTGTTATAGTTTTCAGCTATCCATTCTCTCATTGGCTTATAACAGAGTGGTCGTCTTAGTGTCGTACGATTTGCTTTGTACTCACTAGTCACTTTAGTTTTCCTAAAGTTGTTTGGGTGACTAAGACACATGATAATCTTGTATTCTCCTTCAATGTTGTAGTGCTCTAAGACAAGGTCGACAAGTTCCTCTACATGTTCATCAAAGGCTTGCTGTACATCACTTAAGTAACAGTGCAGGGTATACAAATGGTCGTCCCATTCGACAACCTGTTCGTTTCTATTGCAGGCGACATAAAGCAACATATCTGCGTCAAAGATTAGTTTAGTCAAAGCTACAACTCCTCTCAGTGCAAGTATCGCACTTCAGAAATTCTTTGTCGAACACTAAAGGGAATACTTTAGCTAACTCTTCTTGAATAGCTTTAGCCAACTCTCTGTGTTCCTTTTGAGCTCTACTACATAAACGCTTAGGAAGGTACTCATACCATGCTCTCAAGTTGCCTGTGATGACTAGTCGATACATCATAGCTTTAGGAGCAAGCAGGGCTCTATCCTCATTACTGATGTCTTCACCGATGTTACAGTTGACATAGTTATGGACTTGTTCGTCTAGCAGTTCTTGAAGTTTCTTGTCCTCAACCTTAAGGCTTTCAGTGAGAACTGTCCCACGGCTAGACTGTACGGTCATTGAAAAGTGTCTGTGTCGTGACAACTGTAGCAGTGTTTGAATACTACAGGTAATCTCAAAGCTTGCTGTAGCATGCTCTAAGACACTCAAGTGTCCTGCTTTGAGACAATGCTTAATGACCTCTTCTCCTGCTTCCTTTTGATAACACTGAGATATAGCTCGACACAATAATTCTTTATAATCTTTTGTATAATTTATTAGTTCTACCAAGGCTACTCCTAAATTAATCCTTCAATTTCATCTTTATAACTTTAAAGATGTCTTGAATATCTTCTGTTAATTCACAATAATCAGTATCATTTAATGCGTCCTCAACTAGTCCCATGAGACTATGAGTTTCTTTAATTAAGTCATCAACTTTTACATAGGTATCACCATTTACAGTGATTGTAGTCATCATACTTTGTCTCCTTTCTTAGTGGCACTCTGCCCAATTCTTACCAATTTTACCTTCAGTGTCCAATTGAACTCTAAAGTTAAACTCCTGCTGTACATCACGCACTGCTTCTTGAGCTTCTCTTACGACTGCTTCCGCAATCTCTTGAGTTCGACAAGCACACTGAAATTCGTCATGTACCCACGCCATCATTGAGTAATCTCCATTCCAACCATGTGTATACCCTAAAGATTCCAATCGTTCTTCAGTCCGTGTCAACCAACGTTTACATATCAGTGCACCTGCGGATTGCAATAAGAGATTCAATGCACTGTGCAATGAGCGGACATAAAGTTTACGCCCATCAAGCCCAACGAGATACTTACGTTGCCACTCACGCTTATGCGTTGCGACACAAAAAGGAGCAAGTGTATTCTTGATTCCATTGGATAACTTTTTGATAGCAGGCGTGTTCTTTAAGAATTTCTCTTTAAGCTTCTTACCATGGTCTGCACTGCCACCAACGATTTCACCAATCTTTGCATTACCACCACCATACAAGAATGCATAGATAAATGTCTTAGCTTGGCTTCGTGTCTCAAGCCCTGCATTCTTTTGGTTAGCCGTATGAATATCACCATTCAAGATTTCATGAGCGTACTCTCCGTTGTCGTATGGATATAAGTAGTGAGCAAGACAACGCAACTCAAGACCACTACAGTCAACACCTGCTTGTAGCCAACCTTCAGGTACTCTAAAGAGTTCTCTACACTCATGACCATACTCTGCGTCAACGGCAGGAACTTGAGCGACATTTGGACTACTATGTGTCGCACGTCCTGAGACTGCACCGTTAGGATTTATTCGTCCATGGATTTTACCATCAGTGTCTACCAATTTTAACCATGCGTTTTGTCCCTCGGATAACTGTCCTAGTCGTTTCGACAACATGAACGACAACATATAGAGACCTGCAATGTGTCTTACTTCATCTCCTGCTTCAGTGTCATTTGAGATTGCCTTAAGTGTCTCTTCATTGAGTGTCAACTTGCGACTTGTCTCTTTACCATTTTTGTCTACTTCAATTTCATACATGCTGTCCTTGAAGTTGTACTTGTAGTGCTCTTTAAGAATGTACTTTAGCTGTAACCTGCTGTTAGGATTGAACTCCTTATAGCGTTGTACAGGAACACCTTTTTTGTAGCCTAGCCTTCTATTGTCTCTCTTAGGTATAAAGACTTCATCAGGTATTCTTGGAGCATACTTATGGATTTCTGATGTTACCTTTTCGAACTCAGTCTCAAGAGTAACTTTGAGCTGTTCTGCTTTAGAGACATCAAAGACAAATCCATTCTGCTCCATCTTTTGGCACAACCACTGAGCCTTATGTTCAATCATACTTGCCTGCTCTGTAAATCCTTGGTCGACCAATTTGTTATACAATGCTTCAGTCACAATGACATCTTGCGTATTGTACTCTAACATGTCCTCATTAAAGACTGCCCATGCTTCCTCATTGTCTTCTGCATACGTGCCCTTCAGAATACCAATACGATAGCCAAAGGCTTTAAGACTAAAGCGACCAAAGAGATTACTTGGTAACTGCTTACGTCTAACTAGTAGGCTGTCATATTGTTGGATATTGGAATACACAAGTCTTGCAAGGACAAGCGTGTCTACGACTTTATTGCGGTCAAAGTGTACTCCATAGAGTTTTTCAATTACAGGTACGTCAAAGGCTATTACATTGTGTCCACATATAGTATCCCCACTGAGTAGCTTTTCGACACCTGCTTCAACCTCATCAGGTCGATACTTAAAGACTTCTTCAGTCTCTGTGTCTTTAATTACCATGCAGTGAATTTTTGTCGTGTCCTGTAGTAGTCCGTTAGTTTCAATATCAAAGACTAACATAGGCACTACCACATGATTCGATAGCTAATCTCGTTGAGGAGTGCGTCTTCCATAGATACCTGATAGCCGTCCTTGATTAGGGCTTCAGTCACTTTTTTGTCGACACCATCATGCACCTGCTCGTGATTAAACGACACAAATACTGAGTTGAGTTTACTGTTTTGGTTATTGATTTGTGCACGAATAAGACCATAAGAGTACGACAACATCTCAGTCACTTGCATGTCAATCCATTGTCGTTCTTTAGCTCTCTGTAGGATTCGTGCTTCATCTGCTAGTAATGTTTTTTCCATAGTTAGTCTCCTAGTCGTCTATTTAAATAATCCATGTCTTTAATATTCTTGGATTGTTGTTTAGTATGCCACATGTTCAACTGCTGTAGATTTCTGATTTTCTTATGAACAAGTTTCATCTGCCACTTCTGTAACGACCTAATTCATTTGTCTAGCAGATTTATTAAGAATGTAGTTAACATTTTGGTATCTCCTTTAGTTCTTCCCACTTAAAAATAATTTTGTTAAGGAGCACACGCTTGATTGACGCTTCATAAATACTTAATTTGTCTTCACTTGTACACATGTCGTTCAATGTTTCTTCTTGTAGTTGGTACAAATAGTTTTCAAACTTAGAATTCTCTTGGTTCATCTTGCTCTGTCTCCTCATCAAACTCAGGCACTCTCAATCGGTTAGTACCTTTATCAAAATATAAATAACCACCTAGTCCTGTATCTCCTGTAAACCTGCATTTCAATATGCGGACTTTTAGGAGATTCTTTTGTTTGACATCAGTGGCTTGTTGATTTCTTTCTAGTGCTACAATCGTGTCTGATAGTTGAGCTAGTGATTGACTACCACGTAAATGGTTGAGACTAATAATCCCACCTTCCTCGTGATTGCTCCCTTCAGTCCGCTTAAGATGACAAATAGCTACCATGCCCACTCCTGTTTCTTCAACAAGACTTCTTAGTTTTGTCATCAGTACATCAATCATCTTGCGTTCGTCCTTTGTCTCAATCCCACTCACTGCAATACTGATGTGGTCTAAGACAAGAAAATCGCACTTCTCAGATACGACCATACTTCTCATTGATTCCACTAGTTCAGTCTCTTGTAGACTTCCAAAGTGGTCATAAAGGACAAAACGTTCAGTACCTAAGGTCTCATCAAAAGCTTTTTTGTACTGAACGTCTGTTAATCCTTGTCTTGAAATGTGTAAGCTCTTACCCACATGGATACTCATGATACCCTTAGCAGTTCTCAATGTGTTCTCTTCTAACATCATTATGCCTACTTTCAATTTTTTATTCATAGCAAGGTCATACATGAGTTCTCTTGCCATTGTTGATTTACCAATGCCTGTCCCTGCGGTCAACAACATTATTTCACCTTTGCGGATTCCATTAGTCATATCATTGGCTTTAATGTCCCACGGCAAATCATAGCCTTCTGCTTCTTCAGGCTCTTCTTCAAGTGCTTTCCAAAGACTAGCACCATTGATGATATTTGCAGGCTTGTACGGTTTTGCATTATCTATTGCTTCCATTAGTTCTCTACCATGGTCGGCTAATAGATATTCATTAGGGTCTTTGTGTTGGCTTAAGACAACGATTTTTAGCTTGTCGCTTGGCAGGATTCCTTTAACATCATTAAGTGCACTTCTTCCTGCTTCATCATTGTCGAAAAGTATTAATACTTCTTCAAACTTCTGTAGCCACTTCAGGTTCGCTTCCATTACTTTACGTGCACCCTTAGCCCCTGTTGGAAGGCTTACGACTTGTGCCCTGTTTGCGAACAGTTGGCTTACAGTTAGACAATCAATCTCACCTTCTGTAATGATTAACTTGTCTGATTCGTTGTTGAATAAATGTTGTCCAAAGAATGTAGTTCCTATGTTGCCGATTGTACAAAATGTCTTGTCGGCAAACCGTAACTTTTGTCCCACAAGTTCACCATCTTGGTTATAGTAGTTGGCGACTTGAACAGGCTTACCATGATACATGGATTTGTGGTACTGATAACGTTCACATGTCTTTCTTGTGATTCCACGCTTAGGTAAATCAGACACGTTACTAGTTGAAATGAACTTAATTATACAATTGGGACTATCGTACTTATGAAGAAACTCTTTCTCATTAAAAAAATTATCATCAGTATTAATAGTAGTACCACAAGAAAAGCAATGAGTATGTCCATCAGAATACTCAGACAAAGCGTCACTACTGCCACAAGTTGGACATGGTAAATGTGAACGAATTACTGTGGAAGTTCCCATACATCACTCTCATATACAGGGTGTTCCATCAAACTTAAATCAGCGTCTAAGTCATCAACGACAATTCCTCTTGCCATAGCTTCATCAGTCGCTTCTACAATATCCTCGTAAGTGCCTGTTACGACAACTCTAACTTTGTAAAATTTTGTCTTCATGAATGTCTCCTTCAAATTCCATAACGTTCGCTTGTGGATATAACTTAAGTAAATCCTCAACGGCTAACTTCTGCTTAGCGGTTGCTCTTGCTTTACTTGTCGTATCAACAAGGATTGTGTACGCCACTTCATTATCCATAAAATCTGCACTAGCTACTGCTTCTTTATCACGTCCTTCATGCACAACTCCTTGATAGTCAATAAAAGAATGATAAGGGAAGAACAAGTAGCCTGCTCGTTTTGCATTCATGTAGACGTCTTGCATGGATTGTTCATGCATATTCTTATAGAGACATAAGATTACTTTTGTCTCATTTCTTTTTCTTAGACGTCCGTGCATTAGTCTTCCTTTCGTTTATCCATTCGATTGGTACACGGTCTCCAATGTGATACTTAAAGCCGTTCTTCTTGCACCAATCACTATACTTATTTTTCTTACTCTTGGTTAACCATTGGTCTGCCTGAAAGACAAATCGAATGTCTAACTCAGGGTGTTGTTCCTTTACCTTCAGATGTTTCGTGCGGTCTTCAGGTAAGAACAACCCTTTGGCTTCAATGATTATTCCATTCGACAAAATAAAATCAGGCGTGTACTTGTGCTCTATGAGATACTTAAAAGATTTACTCTCATAGGTAAAATCCACGCCATCGTTTAGTAAATTCAGTTTTATTCGCCCTTCAAAGTTTGAGCGGACACTTCTGTCTACTCTTTGTCTAAAGCCACGCTTACGATTAAAACTCCAATTCGCCATCTAATACCTCATCAGTATTTTCATCAGGGGTCTCAGTGATTTCAAATCCATAGTCTTGTGCACTCTTAGCACCGTATGCGACAAGTTCAGACACCATCACTGCACGGATTCGCAAGGTGATACCAAAGTTTTTCTTGTTTACATGGTAGACACTTGGAGTAACACTTACCTGTACTTGACTACCATTGCCAATTAATGTGCCGTCCTCAAGTGGCGTACCATCTGCTTTAAAGATAGCTACCTTGCGGTCAATTCGTTGCCCTGTTTTCTTGTCGATAAAATAATGTGTCGTCTTAGCCTTAACGGCTTCCGTAAAGACACCATTGATAGAGATTTCTTTAAACGGTAAATTAGGTGATGTCTTGGCGTCAATAGGTTTATCAGGAAGATTAGCCTTGAAATAGTTTTCAAGATATGTCTTGAGTTTTTCGTTAGCTTCTTCATCTGCTAGCTTAACCATGATTGAGTAACCAATCTCTTTACCTTCATATTCCTCAGGCTTAACTACATGAGCCCAATAAGCTGTACCTTTAAGTAAAATATCATTTGTCTTTGCCATTGTAATTGTCTCCTATCGTCCTGTACTCCCACTTGTCTCACCACGATTTGTCTTTTTGTCGTACGTGGATAATACTTTAGTTTTCACACGTTCATCTTTGACAAGCTCTAGTTGAAATACACGCTCGTCTTTATAGAAATAAAATGCTTCATTCGTTAAGTTACGAACAAAAGCCGTCACTTCACCTGTAAAGTCGCTATCAATGATTCCTGTACTGTTAGCTAATTGAATTGGTACGTCACATGCAATACTACTTCTCATGTGTAGTCGCACTGAGTAGCCCTCAGGAATGTCTAGTTTAAAACCTAGCGAGATAGGTTGCGACACAAATTGAAATTTACCACCAATTCGTACATTTTCAGGTAAGTATACGTCCATACACGACGCTCCTGCTGTTTTAAACTCAGGTAATTTCATATCATCAAGCAATGGATAAATTCCTAAGATTGGTTCTTCAGTTGTCTGTTTCGTTGTTCTATTTGTCGTTGTTGTTTTTGTTGTCGTTGCCATGTTTCTTCTCCACTTCTACTAATTTTTGAGCATAGTTTAGGAGCTTCTCATAATCCTTGAGACCCTCTTTATTTCTATGCAGATACTTCTGAATGTTGCCCTTTAGAAAACCTTTGAACTCTTCATGTGTCATGTTGGCTTCTAAGATGTCCCACGGTTCAATCCCTAAGGCTTTGTAATGGTCGTCATGCTTTAATGGTTCTTCTTTAACAGTAGCTAACGCACCTGCTAAGTCTTCCTCAAAACCCTCAAGAATTATCGGTTGTGTTTCATTATCTAATTCTTTAGCAATATCAAAGGGTTCTTTATCAGTCCACTTGATGTCCTCAAATAAGTCTTTAATACTCCATAGATTCGCTTCTCTATATGCTACATACTCTAAAGTATTAAACTTGGTACAACCACTAAGCCATACACTACTTAATCTTCTTGGTTTCTCTGCATATACAAAGAGCTTACCACACTCATCTCTTGCAATATATTCATAGCCTGCGTTATAAACGCTCTTTAGTATTTCAGTACGTAAGTTATAATACTTATTCAAAAATTCAGTACTTATGTATTTGTTATCCATTAGTTTGTCTCCTCTAATCCTTCAATACAATAAACATCACTCTCATACCAATTGTTTAATTTTCCATGGATACTTGCGTCATATGTCCATGAAGTACGACCATCAGGATATGTTCGATATATTTTATTGCCTTCATTATCTGTAGTAATTTCTGCAAGGTGAGCACATTCATACCACATAAAACCAAAGAGTTGGATTTTAGCGTCTTTCACCTTGTCTACTTCTTGATTTACCATTTGTCTCCTTTTCTGCTCTCAATTGTCTATTACCATAAACGTTATTGAGCAATAATAATCAATTGGTATAACACAAAAGCAATACTAGTTATTGTCATTAAGTCGTTCATCTAGTAACACCTCTAGCTTTTTCAATTCTTCTAAACCTTCAAAACTTTCTGCAAGTGAATTGTGAATATCCCATAAGCAGTTTATATCTACATAAAGGCTCATTAGGTCACTTTTCTTATCATTACTTACAAAACTGCATACAGTTTCACTCAAGTTTTTAGCTACTCTACTATTTACAGTTAATCCGCCAATAGCTACTAAAGCCTGCTGTAAAGAAAATTCATCATCAAACCTGAGATACCATAACATAGTTTTTTGAACCTTTATTACACCATCAACTAGTTCAATCATTTTTTTACACTCAGGTGATAACTTTTTATTACTATTAATCTTGTTAATTCTTGTACCAATGCTTTCGTATTTGTCTCGTAAGTAATCAATAGCTTGTACCTGTTGTTTTAAAAATAGGGTCTCCATAATTTAGTCTTCTTCTACAAATATCACCCATAGAATAACTAACAAAACTAATAGAAATATTTCCACACTGAAAACATTCCATATTGTTAGTGCTATAAGTATCTCCATCTCCCACGCCCTTTCAGTTAGACAAAATGAACGACAAAAGAGACTAGGTCTTAAGTTGACTAAAGTTAGTCTCTTTCTCTTTATCGTGTACCAATTAAAATTCTTAAGGTTAACTATAGATATTCTTTAGTTAACTATAGATAGTATTACTTAAGATATTTTAACTATAGTCCACGTTAAGACAACCAAAGGAATACTATAGTTGTCTTAAGATATTCTTAAGTTAACTTAAGTAGTCCTTTAGTTCTCCTTTCTCTTTATCGTGTACCAATTAAATTTGTCTATTAATGAAATACATATTCAGATTTTAGTATTTCTTCAAGAGACAAAGAGCCTTTCTTAGGTAGCTTTACATCATCTAGCTTTTTATGTAGTTCTGCTTCAACATACTCCTTAAAGGTTTCTAATGGAGTGTACTCAGTGTAAAGTTTATAAAGCTGTTCTCTAAGCACAACTTTAAGCTCTTTCGTTTCACCTAAAGATGTCCCAAAGCTATCATGAATTGTCGTGTAATTGTTTAAACCTGCATTGTTTACGACCATCATTAAATGAGTGCTATCTAAGCTATGGATAAAATTAGGGGCGACACCATTTCTTTGATTATTTTTGTCTACTTCTTCTGTAGTTGAAGGGGTCGTATAGTATAATCTAATACGTTTAGCACCTAGTCTTGTATGTAACATTTGTTGCTCTTGCTTAATGTATTGTTGTTGTACAGGTAATCCTAAAGGCGTCCACCAACTAACAGGTAAGTCCGCTTCAGCCATTTCTTTAGCTAGTTTCTTAAGGAAGTCCATACCTTTAACGGCAGAAACGACAACATCTTTTACAACTAGGCTAATTTTTTCGGCTAGGTAACGACTAGCAGGAGCAGTACAACCTGAGAAAATAGGATTGTCTTTACATGTATCTTCAAGGATTTGTTCACTAAATCCATAACGACCACTACCATAAGCTAGGGTCATTACAGGTCTTTTACAAACCTTACGTGTGATACCGTGATTAGTCCAAAGTTGTGCTAGGGTCTTTGTGCCGTATTTAATCCCCTCATACTCCTCAATACCTTCTTCAGTATCTTCTTTTGTCTTATAACGTTTATCAACTTTAAAAGGTTCATCTGCTGTACCATTAACTAGGTCGTCTTGCACTAACTTAATAACTCCATCTGCTACTTCTTGATAGATATCATTAGGCTTCTCATTACCACATGTTAAGTTAACTGCATTGCCCCCTATAGGGTCTTGTAACATAGCACTGTAGTGCTGTAGACCACTACAAGTTCCATCAAATGCAATTGGAATACGACAAGTAAAACCAATGATACTAGGGTATTTTTTGCGGTAATCAATATATCGCTTCCACTCAAGACAAAAAGCTAGGAATTGGAGAGGTTCATCTGCTTGTTCCCACCACGTATACGCAAGTGGCTCTTCTGCACTTCTAAGAATATGTTCAGAGTTTTCATCAATCCATTCGCACTGAGCCTTATAGCCTATTTTGTCGTTGCCCCAAAGGTTTGAGCCTTGAATTTTAAATGTGTCTAGGTCTTCCTCATGCTTAGCAGGAGTTGGTTCTGCATAGAGTAATAGAGACTTCATAAGGTCATCACCTTGGTGACTGAAGAATGGAATAGGGTACACACGACCTCTAAAATCTATGTTGCAAGGGAAGTAAATTTTAGGGTACTTAGCAAAGTCTTTAGCTGTTCCTATTGTTTTATACATGCGTAAGGCTTTAGACTTTCTAGCAATTTCTTTCTGTATAATCTCTTTCATTCTCTTTTTGTGAGCACGTATAACATCTGCATTGGTCTCCCCTTCAAGATACGGAAGTTGTTCGTAAGGCTCTGTTCTTTCAAGTCCTGCACGGTCACCACCAATCGCAACTAGGTGGTTTACCACATTTAACACTTCTGTATTGATACAGTAGGCGGTCTCTTGGATTCTATTTACTGCATGCATGATTTCTGATAAGTCCACTTCCTGAAGTTTTCTTAAGTAATCCCTAGTGGTTCTTGCTCTCTTCTTTGTCCAATGAATTCTCATAAGGTCTTCAGGGTGGCTATAATAAGCTCCATCATAAATACTAGTCCACTTCTTAGGCGGTACTATTGTAGGAGCATTAATATTTACTTTAGACGCTAGGTTATCTATGTTCTTTTCCCAAAGTTCAATGAAGAAGTCTGTAGGCTCTAAATAAATTAGCCCCTTTGTCCCTCTTGTCGACAAGGTCACTAGGTCGGTATTTTCGACAAGTAAAATTACTAGTGCATTGCCCAACGATAACATTTCTCTATCAGTTGCCTTATAGAATTTAAATTGAGTGTCTTGCCCTGAAATTTCTTCTATGACATTCCACTTGTAACGGAAGTCATTCCGCTTGTCGACCTCTGCAATAACTCTCTTTTTCAAGTCTCTTGATTCTTGAAATTGTAGGTAGGCTTCAAGTTTACATTCATAATATAAGGCTCTTCCTACTTCTATAGCGACATTACTAATAGTCTTTTGTGGGGCTTTTATACGTGAGACATTATTTACTATTTTTTCAAACACAAAGGCACAAGAATTTTGAAGTACTAAATCATATCCTAAGGCTTCCACTAGGGCACTTAGGAGCTTCTTATGCTCCTTCTGCACACCTCTCTTAGGCTTGATTTCTTCAGTTAACCATGCACTAACTGCCTTTGCTAGGTCTTGTCCCACGTACTTCAAAAGTCTTGTGCCTACCGCTGTTTTGCTTGCTTGTCCTTTTTCTTCTTGCTCCTTGTGTTTTGTAATGAATAGCTCCTTTGCAAATTCTTTGTAGCTGTTCTCTAGTTTCAATTGGTCTTCAATAGTGTAAGTCTTCATTGTCTTTGTCTCCTTTAATAACTAGGTCGTTTTTCGCCTTATAGGGCGTCTCTGTAGGGGCTTCCATGTGTTCTCTTATGGAGCTCCTAAGGGCACGCACAACGACAAATAACGCCACCGCCTGAAGAAAAATAGGGCGGATTTCTTGAGTTATTCTATCGAACATTTATTTGAATATTCTCTATTATATCGAACATATTTACCTATTTAATAGCTTGTATGTTCGACAAAAAGAGCGTAAAATTGAAATTTTGGGTATAAAAAATAGAGGTAGCTGTTTTCGCTATCTTTAGTCACCTCTATATTTATTTTTATGTTCGATTTTATTTTTCTTCAGGTTCGATAATTTGGATAATACACCCTCTCATACCTGCTCTATAGATTTTGAATGATGTATTATATCCCTGATATTCAAATGCCAATCTCCTATCATCAAAAATAGTTAACCAATGCTTACATTCATATCTAAGAGAATAATGGGAAGGAATTGGAACACCTGCAGGAATTATGTAGGCGTGATAGTCCGCGTCCTCTCCAAAGTTTAGGCGGTAAACGCCCTCAGGACTTGACAATGTGAGAGACGCAATATCACTATCACCGATATAAGTTTTTTCAAAGTCTTTGTAAGTTTTGTTTGTAGTAGTCATGGTATTAATCTCCTTTTAAAATTACATGTACAGAATAAAGCGTGTTCCCTTAGTGTCTAGAGGTAACTCAGAATATTGTTCTCTGAGCTCCTGAAATAACTTGTCGTCTCTTTCGTCTATATCATAGACGGCAAGTATTTTATTTACTTTGTTACTCACGATAAGGGCTATTTCTTCACCACTTAAAAATTCACCATGGTGACTATTTGCAATCTTGTTATAACTCTCTAAAAATTCAACGTGTGTCATGTTATTCTTCTCCCTTCCATTCCTTTGGTACTTTAATGACTACATCAGTAAAACAATATAGCCAATTGCCACCGTGGGGTTCTACTTCAAAGACCCCACCATTTTTTATAATGGTTGCCTTTAGACCGTCTAATGTACTTGCGTGCGTGACATAGATTACTCTATTTTTAATCACGTATATAAGCACATAGGATTTTTTAGGAATGTCCTTATAGCGGACGACCTCAGCCGTGTTATTCGGTACTATGTAATACCATTTATTTAACACGTGCTTTCTTAATTCTTTATTTAGTTTTTCAATTTTGGTCATGTCTTTTGTCTCCCTTTAGTCTTCTAATAGTGCTAGTAGAGTTGTACCGCTGTTATAGTGAAAGTTATACAATGTTTCTAGAGTCTCCTCATCGTTTGTATCTAGTTCAATATCAAATAAAGCCTTGCAAAAACTTTCATAATCGTTAGACATCATTTCTAAAATGTTCTCTTTATATTTTTCAATTTTTGCTCTTTTCATTTCTTTATCTGAATTTTTCATTGCTTTGATTTGTTTTAAGTATTCTTGTTTCATGTCTTTTGTCTCCTTTTGTTTTACGTGGGGAGCGTCTGAAGTGCTCCCCCTTGAGTCCCTATATTGTGTTCCAATTACTTATAAAACAGTGAATAAGCTAGTGGAACGACAACAAATTTTATAGGTTGTTTCTCCTTTGTCTTGTCTTGTACTTACATGTCAATACATAGTAAGTAAAAAAAATTATTTTCTTTGGGGTTTTCTTGTATCCCCTTTCCTTGTCTTAATTATAGCACCAATGTATATACATGTCAATACTTTTATTTTATTTTTTTAACATTTATTTACAAGTATATACATATATAGTATAATATAGGTAAGAAAGAAGGTGACAAGATGAATAAAAACTATTTATTAAATTTAGAAAACGATACAAATATAAGTATTCGACTTCCTAAGGAATTGAGAGACTTATTTAATAAGCATTGTAAGTCTAATATGTTAAATTCCTCTGCTGTAATCCGTATGCTTATGATTGATTTTCTAGAAGAGAATAAAAAATAATTTCTCTTATGTATTGACATGTATATACAAGTATGTTATACTATAAGTAAGATAAGGGAATAAATTAGATTCCTAAGTTACTTATGAAGGGAGACAAAATAATGTATTTATTCAAAAATGAGAATTTGAGAAAAATGCAAGGCGGTAAGCCTTCAGACTTTGAGACAATAAAGGAAGTCCTTCATGCAAGACTTGTATTAGTCGACAAGAATTACATTCATAATAAATTGGCTACTGCTGTAGTTAAGAAACAATATAAACTTGCACGGTATGCATTGACCGCCCTAGAATTTGATAATGAGTTATATTTAAGAATGGATACAACTGATGGAGAGGCGTACAAGCCTATAGACGTCTTAAGACCGCAAGACCTCAAGATAGACCTTGAAATTTTTGGTCATGAGAACGCAACATTTAAAGAGGTAAGAGAATGAAGAGATACCTATTTAAAGACAAAACACTAAGGGGTATGCAAGCCAATAGACCTACTCCATTCGAGATTATCCACGCTGTTTTATTGGCAGGTGATGTTATTGTCAATAGAAAAACTCTTGAAAAACATATGAGAAAGAGCGAAATACCTTCAGACGCTAAATATTTTCTAAAGATTAGAAAAGGGTTTGAAGACATATACAAGCCAATTGAAGAGGTGACACCTGAAGGAATTATTCAGTTACTAAAAGATAACGGACAAGAGCAAGCCTTATTCTATGAAGTTGAAGACCAATAAGAAAAAAATAAGCCTTAAGAATAACTTAATGTTACTCTTAAGGCTTTTCTTATTGTTATCTCTTTGGCTTATAATATGGTACTCTGTTCGCTCCTTCTGCCCTATTTGTATAAAATATGATGTCTCTTGATTGGTTTGTCATGACTATAGCTATATCATGCAACAATTTTGAGCCGTCTAACCTGAGTAATAAGGCTTTGCCGTGATACGTGTCTGCCGTCTTTACGATTTCATAATGTTTATTATTGATTGTCTTATCGTTAATTACAAGTGTCTTAGTTCCGTCAACTTCCTTCCATACTCCATAAAATTCTGATGTCGGAATGCTTGCATTAACGTTTGCTATAAGACAAACAAACAACGACACAAAGAGACAAATTATTTTCTTTTTCATCTTGTCGCCCTCCTTATGGTTACCGTACTGTATTACCTCTAGTATAGCACATGATAAGTCTTGATTGTTCTATAGTTTTACTTATGTGGCACTATTGTTACACGTACCAAAGACTTAAGAAATGCATATGGTTAAACCTTTGTTTATTCTTATGTTTAACCATATGCATTTCTTAAGTGGCTAAAGGGTTTAGGGAAAAGGCTTTTCCCTAAACAATCTTAAAGGCTAGACCGCTAGTAATTCAAATGGTCTAGCCTTTAAGATTGCCAACGGACTGCATAAGATATAACACTAGTGATAACTATATGTTCTCTGTAACAAATAAGTTATGGTATTCTTTGGGTTTAACTAGAATGATACTGTAGTTATTTGTTATGGAGACCAAATAGATGACTAGACGACAAATTGACCTACCTCATTTTTAAGTATTTCATGCCCCCCTCATCTTTAAAATGGCAATAAATAAGATAGAATGAGACCCCTATGGGGGTAATTTGAAAAATTAAGATTATATATTTGGGCTTACAAAATTTTTTCTAATTTTTAGTCATACCTTGTAGTACCCCTTTGTACTCTTTAGTGGTACAATCGAATTCTCTCAAGTATTGATACTATCGTATTCTTGTACATTTACACTACTCTCAAACCCCAAAGTGTATATCAATCCACGGATATACACTTTGGGGTAGAAAGAATTTTCAGGCCTACTAACCAGATGTAAAAGTATAAGAGTTCTATTCTTGCATGTTAAAATATGCAATATTCACTATCTACAGTATATACGATTTCAGTAAATTTCACAATTTCAACTAATTCTGCTCTATTTTTTTCTATGCATAAAACTGGTATTTTTTTACTCAGTAATGTTTCAAAAAATAGAGTTACTTCTTCAGCAGACATTATACTTCTAACATTTAACAAAATTACTAATTTAGGATGTAATAATTCCATCACAACATCTACAAAAGAAATAGTTTGCTCTATTAAGTCAAACGCACTCCCATCAATCTTCACTGCAGCCATTTTAATCAGATCAACAGCAGAAATATTCTCATTATGTACTAAATTAAGTGGAACCGCATCTTCAATTATAAGTAAAAGCTGTTGTATTTTATTGTTAATTTCAAATAAATCACCCATATTTTCTTGTGCAATTAACGTTAGCCTCTGATGTAACTTCGTCAACAATGTTCTATTGGAAAAATCTAAAGAGAAAAAGTCAGTAATCATATATACATCTTTTTTCCATACATACTCTACTCCGTGTTCAGATAAACTCCAAGAGGAGAAATGCCCTTCAATACTCTTTATTAACTCATTTATAATGTTTCTGTATATAAGTGCATCTTCAATGACCAATGTCGTAACATTCTCCTTCGATAATTCTACAGTTATGTCAAGACCTGTATTCGTAAGTTTCATAATATTACCAACCTATCTGTTGAACTAACCAAATCAGAATGCGACTCCCCAGACAATGTCTCCATTTTTAAAAATTGTTTCTCCGTAATCACTAACATCTGTACTAGCCCTTCACTAGGTTTATTTTTTCTAATATGAGTAGTTACTTTTTGAGCCTCTGAATTATTCAAGACTAACTTTATATATATAGACTCTTGTAACATATAAAATCCCAAGGATAATAAAAATTTCCTAAAATTTCTATATACTCTCTTATCTTCAGATGTTAACACTGGTAAATCAAACATTACAAATATTCTCATATATCTATAGCTCATATTCTACTAACCTAATCATCTCTATATTATTTTCTGTAAGTGCATCACAAATACTTTTACAATAAATCCGAATAGCATTACTTAAATGTTGGACGGTTCCATCTATTTTTACTTCTCTATTCAACAAATCAACTAAAGATATCTTATCTTCCTTTGTAAAATTATTATGATCCATGCTAACAACAATCTGATCCACTAAGCCTCTTAAAGGCTCAATTAAATCGCTTGAAAAATTAAAAGGATTAAATTGATTGCTATGCCCAATACCGAACTGCGTTAGATATCCCATAGCAACTAATTCCCTATTTATAGCTGACAGTAGTATAGCATAGCCATAGTCTAATGCTGCATTGATATTGCTATCATCATCCCTACAAAACAAATTCCCAAACAGCGCATTAAAATATACCTTTGCAGCATGACCTTCTCTAGATGATTCATCATTTAAAAGTAATTCATTTACATAAGATTCCAACAACTTATGTTCTTCTTTTCCTTGTGTTTTTAATAATCTTCGTTGATTATTAATCTTTTCTCTAAGTAATTCGGTCCATATCAATTTTTGAAGGTCTTTATTCCAGCCTATTTGTTGTCTACACCTAAGTGATGTATTATGACTTCCATATAAAGGCATTATTTCTCCAGAGGGATTGTATTTCTCATCACATATAATCACCTTTACTTTCTCCTGAATTAATCTATTTAGTAGTGCTGCTGTCATACTTATTGCAGTCGAAGCAATCATAAGAACCTGAATTTCATCAATATATACTCGTTCTAAATTTAAATCACGACGTATAACTAAATAATTCATTTTTAAATCTAATTTTGCTCGTCTAGTTATAACTACTGTTCGCCATCCCATACTACTATACCCCATTCATTTTTATATACATTATTTCAACTTTTCCCTGCTCATCTACTCTGAACAATATAAACAAAAAGAGCTAACCATAAAGCTAACTCTTTTTGCTTGTAAAAATCCCCCTTTTACTATAGGCTCTGTTTGTTCTTCAATAATATTACAGTTACTTCTTCTTTTCTATAATCTTTACTTCTTCCTCATATAAACCTGTTACAGATTGATTAAAAATAGAAAAACTATTAACCCGGGTCAAATTTCGTGACATTTCTGGTTGAGTCCATTTCTTTACTTCTAATCCCGGAAATTCATAACCTTTCTGTATATCCCGATTCATAAAAGCAACTAAAGACATCAAAACTTCACACTTCATTTGAAGTTCTTCAATAGCAATAAATCGCTGTCTAGTAGCACTAGTAAACACTTCATCCACATTATTACCTTTTAGTTTTCTAAAGATGGGCGTCTTTAATTTTTTAATCAAAGAATCATAGCAATCTAATAGAAGTTCATCATTTATCAACTTTCTGTTTGGCTGATATTGACTATTTCCCTTTACATTCACTAGATATCTCTCTGCTTGCTTTAATGTTTTAACAATATTGTCATCCAAAACCAGACTAACTGCTTGTTTTAAATACATTCTAGCGCCATCTTTACCACCCAAGTAATATAAAAAACCATTATATTGGATTAACGCAGATCGATATAAATGCTTGTATAAAATCTTAACGTTTATACATCCTTCTATTTGTGATTTTATATACACTTTTAAATCATCATCAGTCTTAATTTTTAGTGAATCAATAACTGGCACCAACACAATATGTACTTCGTCTACTTCTTTACCACGTTTATTTATTTTAGTAATTTTTGCTACAGTCCCATACTTGGTAGCTATTCCTGTATACCCACCATATTTTGCCATATCTTTTAGATATGATTTTGTTTTAAGTGGTCGACTGCCATCTAAATTTACATCACTCGCTTTTATTATTGTTTCTTTATAAAATCCCCCTTTTACATCTTCCCATTTTTTCACTACTAGAACACTATTTTTCTTCATTACGTTTTCAACTACATTAAGACTTGTATCAGGTCTCCAAACAATTTTATTATTCGCTTTTACAGCATATTTAAATACCGTAGTTAAATTATATAATGAAAAAACTCTATTTTTCTTTTTATCTTTATCTTTTAGTTTTTCTTTAAGTTTTTGAATCCGTAGCCTTGCCTTTTTAATAAAATTAACTGGATTCTTGGTAAATTTCTCATGTATAACATTACCTACTACAATATTTAGATATGCATCTTTTCCATGATGTTGGTTGTTCAACGTACGCCACTTTATAAAATTATATTTATTTCTAAACCAACTAACATCTTCCGCTTTAACATAACATATCTCTGTATTAGGTAGTAAGCGACGTAACAATTCTGTTATTGCCTTAATAGCTTGGTTAGTTTCAACCAATTGTCGATTAATAAAATCAGCTAACTCTTCATTACTTAATGGTGTTGTACGCGTAAGGCGAGCATATTTTTCTTCTGAAATTAAATTATTTTTTAATAATCTTTTCCAGTGTGCTTTATTTTTTTCTTGCCAGTCAGAAAACACAGGATAAAAATTCTTCTTATCCTCATTTTTCTTTTTTTCAACTAAAACTAAATTATTAATACTATCATCTTTGGTTAAACTTCGTGGATAAATATGGTCTATTTCATATAAGTCTGTAAAAATCTCATCTACAGAATTAATAGGATTTCCACTATACATGCACCGCCCCATTTGTTGATAATATAACAACAAACGTTTAGATTGAAATTCTCCTACATTACGAGATTCAATATCCGCCTTCCATTTTTCTTTTTCTTCTGCTTCATTCTCATATGCAGTTAACAACGCATTTTTCCTAGAACTCGTTTCCTTTTTTGGTGCTTTATTAGTCCGTGCCACCTCAACAAATACTTTTTTAGGTACTCCATTCTTAATCTGAATAATTTCTCTTAAAATTTTTAGAGTTTGCCAAACAGACCGCTTAACGGCTGGCGATATCCATAATTCATCAACAATACGATAAGATAATCCATCTTCTAAGCTGAACTCTGACTCATCAATAAATTGATCATTAAAACTCTTTACTTGATCAATATAAGTATAATGAGAGCTTAATAGTTCCATCAATGTTAGGGGCTGCTCTCTCATAGCTGTAATTATATTCATAGGCATAAATGTGGCATTTTCTTTCTTTTCACCATTCAAGCCATGTAAAAATTTATACGACAATCTCCCCCAGTCCTTGTATTTTAAATTACTAATATCTTTAATTTGTTTATCTGATAAGCTACCTTTTAATAACTCATCCGTTTGCAACCGCTCTCGTAATATCCCCTTAGCATCCCCAAACAAAGTCACATAATAAATTATTTTCTCTGCCTTTACTATGTCAAAACCATCCTTTAAAATATCCTTCATATCGCGATATGACTTTAAGTCCGTTTTAATTTCTTTATTAATACCTGTCAGTACTAAGTTTTTCTCATTCTTATACTCACCAAGCGACTTTAAGGCTTCTTTTAAACGTCCTTCAGTTATCTTTCGTGCGTTCTTTTTAAAAACTGTTTCTATTAATGCAATTTTGCTCTTAGTTTCAATCGGCTTATTATTACAACGAATCATATTTAATTCATTTAGAAGCATAAACTCTGTATATAAGAGCGATTGTTTAGGCAATACATCTTCGCCCCTTAAATAAGTACACTTATTCGTTAAATTATTAATAAACGCTTCTGCTGAAGCAGCCTCATCGATTTTGTCACTAAAATTCCACGGTGTAACACGCCCTGCTTCTTTACGAACAACCCAAGAATATCCATTTTTGCCAACTTTATGGGTCGGATTAAGGGGCCCAATATAATAAGGTGTTCTAAAATCTACTAGTTTTTTTAATTTATCAGCAATACTATATCCATCTGAATCTGTATCTAATAAAAATGAAAACTTCTTACTAGCTTGAGCAATAATAGCATCTAATTCTTCCAAATGCACCTGAAATGGGACCGTTCCATTTTCAGGCCCTTTTTGTAATGGCAAATACTCATTCATATCCATAGCCTTTAGAATTCTAGATTTTAAATCTGAATCTGGAAGAAAGCCTAATTCCTTATTTAAGTTTTTATAAAAATCTTCTTGAGAACAAACTGCTGCATTAGGATTCTTATTAATATATGTCACATAGTTGCAATGTTTTACTGACTTTGCTGTTCCACTTTTCTTAGGTTTATCAACAAAAAGTCGTTTATAAATAGTTCTATATTCTTTGGCCCTTAACACCCTTTTTATTTCTTCTAATTGTTTATGATGCTTCTTATATAAATCAACTTTATTTTCAGAGAAACCTTTTCCGTTAGGTTTCATTTTATGTAAAACTAAAATATCATTAACTACTTTACAATTATCAATAAGGGTAATCTTATCTCCTAATAATGCTGCATACTCATTTCTCTGTTCAGTATAATCTTTTGCACCAAACTTAAAGCTATTTTTATCATTCCCCAATTCATCTTTTAACTCTGGTTCTTCAAAAACATCCGCCAATTTACCGGTCAAACCAATCATAATATTAACTAAAGCTTCACCAGATTTCTTTTTTGCTTCAGTAAAAAGCTTTTTAGCTTGAGATACACGGTCCTTCCTACTTAAGGAGTTATCTTGTAAAATTATCGCAATGTTACTAGCAAGTTCTTCTATATGTTTCTCAATATCAGCATCCTCTATATTTTTTTCGCCCTCAATAGCTTCTATAAAGTCTAATTTTATAACATTCTTTATAGCTTCCGTCAAACTACCACTACCACTAAAGTCTTGTCCTTCATATAAAAAGTTACCTCTACTTTTTACAATATGATGAATAGCCAAAAAGAGCTCCCGAATATCTTTGGGTGGTCTTTGCATTAATTCATAACGCAAATGATAAATTGTTGGATAATCTTTATGAAAATCCTTATCAGTGTAATTTTTGTCATTGAATAGAAAATACTGCCCCTTAGTATTTTTACTCTTATCTTCCTGATGGGCTTGGCTCTCATGGAGACGTAAATAAAAATACGGATCCACCTTCTTAATCTCGTCATCAAATAACTCTTCTAGCAATGTCAGCCTAAATTTGCGTCGATTAGAACGCCGACCTGAACTTCGCTTAATGCGACGTTCTGAAGCTGACGCGCCCTCTACAAACAGCCGGCTCCCCCACATATCTTTGCCCTTAGCCTTGAGCAATTCATAATTTTCATTAGTAACTGCCCAACCAACAGAATTCGTACCAATATCTAGACCAACAAAATATTCGTCTATTTGATTTTTCTTTTTCTTGTCCATCTTATTCTTCATATTCTCCACCTTATTCTTATCCTTAAATATACTCACATACTTACAAATTTTTCCTCTAGTCCACTCCCCTCTATAGTAGCGCCCCCTGCACCCCTATAGATAGTCTTTATTTGAACAACTATGCAACTAAGTCCTTTAATAGTCTTTGTAAAATACATCAAACAAGCAAAATTAAAGAAAACAAACCGCATATCACAAAGTCTAGATAATCTAATCACCATGCACGTATTTTAATTTATTTTTGATTTTATCACTCAATTATCTATTTTTAGCAATTGACATTTTTCTAAAATCCTTCTATTATATACATGAAGTTAGTTTTAGATACTCTAACTTTTACACTACTAAGTTCAAATAAAGATTTATCTACATTGCTCCTTCGGGAGTGCCCATCGTGGGCTTTCTATTTGAACAATGGCTCAGGTTCTTATGAAGCTGAGCTTTTTTATTTGTTCAAAATGATTTTGCGCCTATATAAAATCACTGAAAATTTATTGATATAAATCAACTTATTTCAATTATACGCCTTTGATATGATAAAAACAAATACTTATTTCCCATTTTTATCATAATTATAAAATGTATAATCTTAATCACACCACGACCTCATCTTTAGAAAGCAGGTGCCCCATTATGACCGATCAAGAGTATATGACAGAAGCTCTAAAAGAAGCACAAAAAGCATATGACATGGGTGAAATTCCAATTGGTGCTATTCTCGTCCATGAAGGAGAAATTATTTCACGCCATCACAATCGCCGCGAATGTGACCATGATGCCACGGCTCATGCAGAAGTTTTAGTTATTCGCGAAGCCTGTCAACTCCTTGAACGGTGGCGGTTGACCGGGTGCACGCTTTATGTTACTATAGAGCCATGTCCCATGTGCGCTGGTGCCATTATCAACAGCCGTATTGACCGCGTTGTATATGGTAGTAGTGATTATAAGGGCGGTGCCGTAGAGTCTTTATTTAATGTCCTCACACATCCAGGCCTCAATCATGAGCCTGAAATATTAAGTGGCGTATTAGCTGAGCAATGCAGTCAAATAATGAAAGACTTTTTTAAAGAACGGCGTAAAAATAAGGAGAAGTACCCAAGAGGCTGAAGGGTCCGCACTCGAAATGCGGTAGGTCGGCAAAACCGGCGCGGGGGTTCAAATCCCTCCTTCTCCGCCAAGCATTTAATCTACAACTGATAATAGTCTAAAATATTCAAAAACCCCTATAAATCTAGATTTATAGGGGTTTTTTGTATTTCTCCTTTTCTCATCTATAGAGTCAACATCCTAAAACAACCTATATGTCCAGCTATTTTCCATCTACATAGTTTTCTACAGTTCAATTTCGTCTAGAGCTTCCACAGCTTTATTCTCCATCGATTTAGTAATACTAGAATATATCTTCAAAGCAATCTCACATTCATAAGCTCTTACTAGACTCATTACCTATTTAATAAAAAACTAGTAATAGAATAATTATGTAAACAAACAAATTATTTCTCCCCTAACAGTGAATATATTCCTATCATATGTTCTTTAAGAAATGATAGATAAATTTATTAATGCTTAATAGCAATGCGGAATAAAGTATAAAAGTATATAGGAATATAATTGACGGCATTAATTTTATACTATTTTTTAGTAAAAAGATACTAATACTATCGAATTGTCATTCCTTATCATCTGAAAGTATAGTCATATTTATATATAATCTATCCCTCTATTGATACAGATAGAATATAAAAAGGAGTTTCTTACCTTCTCTCTATTACACAAAAAAGTCTACATAGAGAGATATGACTATTATTCACTTGAATTTTATTAATTACCATAGTACACTTTTGATTAAGGTGAGCCATTTTATAATTAGGGAGGTTAATTTTTATGAGGGGAATAAAATTACTATTTAGTTTATATATACTTGCTCTTAGCATATTCAGCTATACATTAGCTTATACCGGCGAAAAAGATAACGCACCATGGAGTTTTTTTGAAACGGGGCCACAGGGAATACAATATTATATTAATCCAAATAGTATTCAAGTTAGAAGTGATGATGAAATATGGGTAGATGTTAAGGCAGTTAAACCCAATACAGACTATTATGCAGTCTTTAGCAGTGCTTTTTATAGTTCTGGTTGGTCTCAAATTAGAGGAATGAAACTATATCATATTGGAACATTAAAAGAGGTATCTAATGATACTAGTCAAAGTGAACCTACTAAAGTAGAACCTGATTCTCTCCAAGGTAGAATAAGTAAAGATTTATTTGATCAGTTAAAAGCTAAAAGACAAAAAGAATATGAAGAATACCAAGCATTTTTAGCAGAACAAAAAGAACGTGAAAAAGCTCAACGTCCCCTAAGACTCTCAGAGCAAATAGGTTCAATACCTGCATATATAATACAGAAATATTCTTTACTCGCTATTATATCTATACTACTTATAATCGCTCTTTTTCTTAAATCTACTTTAAAAAAATTACTAAAAAAAATAAAAGAGTAATATCTTTATTTTTAATATATTTTATCTATATATACAACAAAAAATAAACAGTCGAAAAACCTCTCTAGTTACTACAATTATTAGAGGGGATTTTCTTATATATAAATGAATTTATCCCTAGGGACTAGCCTCTCTCCTATTAAAGAATAACACGCCCAATTTTAAATCAACTATTCTATACTATTCAATATATTTTTCCATAATTTAGAGGGATAAGATATTATAGATGTAAAAATTTTGACACTAAGAGCCATATGCCCTTATATCACAAATAATAAAAAGCGACTTTAACAGAATTAAAAAGAGATATCAAAAACCACCTCATTACTTGCCTTAAATTAAACGGTAATATACACTTACCATATAAAGGTATGTTTATGGAGGTGCAAAATGAAACAAATAGACATAGTAATGCAAAAGTTTGCCACCTGGTTGCGTAATGAATGGGGTACTCCCGAAGATATGATACAACCTATCATAGATGCAGCAAAAGAAGAGATGCCCAACATAGAGGACTTACCACCTTTAGTGATGGATACAGTCTTCTATCCTCATTTAGCAGCGAAATGCTTAGCACAAGTAATAGCCAAGGAAATCGGAATTCCAACAGTAAGCAAAAAACGCCTATGGGGCAAAATAGGTATGATGCTACAAGACGAAGATTGGAACGAAAAAAAAGAGTTCTTAAAAGTTTGTCTACGTAGAGACTACAGGCGATACAAAAATTCTTAAGGATTATCAATCAATTTAGTATTAATACATTTCAAGTCACGGTTTTATACCGTGTCTTTTTATTTTTACTATATCCAGCTATAATCCACTCATATTTACAAAATATATGTATAATTCCCTAATTTATCTCTATTTAGTTTTATTTTCTAACTTAATCAAAAATAATCACCTAATATTCATCTTAAGATTAATAAGAGATGAACAATCATGAGAAAACTTCACTGCCCTCTCACAGTTTTCACACACCAGATTCATTTTACTCCGTTAAGCTATACACATAGCAACGAGGTAATGCTACCAAACAAGTAAAAGCCTAGTGTAGTTGCTATCTCCCTTATGTCTTATAAAAAAGGAGTGTTAATATGAAACGCAATACGCAAATGCGCATGAAAAAGCTGATTATGCTCGGCGTATTAAGTGGTGTTGTTTGGGGCTCTGCATTTGCTGCGGAACCAACTATGCCCCCAGCAGCAACACCAATGCCAACAGTCCAAAAGGAAGCTACCGTTCCTGGACAACCACCAATGAATGGAGTAAATAATCATAATATGGTAAATGATAATGGTGAAAATTCATTTACATACTATGATCAGCTACAGCAACGAAAACAAATGGCGCGAAGCCAATCACAGGCTAATGCCGCTATCTTTTTAAATACTGTAGCACCAGATGTAAAGGTAGCCGAAGAAGGTCGCCGTCGTCATCAAGAGTATACTCGTGAGACAAATCGCAATGAACCAAAAGCGCCCTATCAAGAGCAATCTGAACGAAAAGGCTCCAATCAATTCCAACGTGGAACTCATCACCAAGTAGAGCCGCAACAAGGTTTCCATCATGTAGGGGATTCTAAGAGAATGCCTAATCAGGGCGGACGAGGTCAATTTGCTCCTTCTGATAACTGGCAAAAGATGGATTCTAAAGAATCCTCACGCCTAGATCAAAGAAGACCTATGCGTAAACATGAAGGCCAGGCTCCACAAGAATCTAATGGCAAAATGCCCTCCAAAGGACAAGACTTTAATGGTCAACCTCCTATGAGACCAAATGGCGATATGCCTCCTCAAGGACAAGGCTTTGATGGCCAACCTCCTATGAGACCAAATGGCGATATGCCTCCTCAAGGACAAGACTTTGATGGTCAACCTCCTATAAGACCAAATGGCAATATGCCTCCTCAAGGACAAGACTTTGATGGTCAACCTCCTATGAGACCAAACTCTCAACAGCAGGGCCCTATGATGCCACCTGAACCACCACCTCATATGCAAGGTTCAAATCATCATAAGAAGATGCCAGCAGAAAAATCTCATGAGGCGCCTAAAGATTCAAAAGCTCCAAATATGGGCGATTACGATTTCTAACAACTCATTATCGCTCTTCCAATCAACACAAACACACAACACACACAACACACACAACACACAACATAGCCCCCGCAAACAATGCTTGCGGGGGCTATGTTATATGCCTAATACAATTTCTCCAGGAATAAGTTTCTTATTATTCATAAGCTCCCATTAGACAATATAATTTTAAAGATTTATACTTAAACTAATAATTAAACAGCTCTTTTTGTATTAATCCGGTTGTATTTATGCAGTCTTATTTAATACGCTTTTATTTTCACGCATTTATTCATACTATTATATCTATACTATTTTATTTGATACGCTCTCATCTTTACTCTTTTATTTATGTTTTCTACTTTTTATTTTCAAGGAGCCTCTACGAATATGTCTACGCAAGTAAAATCTATGACGCACATGCCATCAACAGTGTATAGTATAGCTAAAGACTATGCCTCACTAGGCACGATTACGCTTTATAGCGATGGTGAAGCCTTAATTGGTCTCACTATGCCGACACAACAATATGTATTGCCAGCCACAATTAAAGCCGTGCCTTTAACCGAATCAGAAATACGCCCCGAACTACGCGCCGGTTTTACCTGGCTTGATAGCTATGTCGAAGGCAATGAACCATCAGAGCTTCCTCCGATTCATTTATATGGCACTGATTTTAGAAAAAAAGTTTGGCACGCTTTAGTGCACATCCCCTATGGCGAAGTCACAACCTATGGAGAAATTGCTAAAATCGTATATAAAACCAATACAATCCGTGGCATGCAAGCTCGTGCTATCGGAGGTGCGGTGGGTCATAATCCACTCCCCATTATTATCCCTTGCCATCGCATTGTAGGCACGCAGCGTCATCTTACGGGCTATACAGGTGGATTACATATAAAAAAGGCCTTATTAACTATAGAAGGCATACCAGTTGAAGACTATAAAGATTAAAAAGTCTCACTCGAATCTATAATGTCTACCTATTAGACTACACAAAACAGTATTATTAGGACTACTCAACACTGTCCTATTATTAGACCTACATAAAATAAGACAATTTGATTACGAGTGAACAAAATAATACAAATTAAAACAAAGGACTGTGAGCCTACGGAATATATTCCGGAAGATTCACAGTCCTTATTTATAATATAATTATTTTACAGTAAAAGGATAACCCCTTTACTATATAACAAAACACTCAGCCTAAAGTATCAATGCGTTACCTTTCAGCATAAACGTTTCACTTTATAGCAAAAACTCTCGTCTAAAGTATCAGTACTTTATCTTACAGTATGAGCATTTCACCATATAGTATAAACACTACTCTGCAAAGCAAATCACGTCAATGCACCATACAACCACCTTACAGCAATACGATAAGCACTTTTTAGTATTTTATTTTAAAGAGCCTATAAAGCTAGTAAAGATCGGTGCAAATGTTGTTTTTTCTATATCAGAGGTAATCATAACATATAGAACTGGCTCATTTTTTGTTAACACGACCGTTGGTTGTACATAATAAGCTTGCTCAAAACCACCTACGCCATACAAAACATTGGCGCTAGTTGTATATGTTGGGTAGCGACTGCTCGTGAGCTTTTGTAATGGCATAAGATTATCAACCTGCACCGTATAATCAATCTGTTCCTCTACAATGCTATCACCTAAAGTTCCTGATTTATACAAAAATGGTTGCCCATTTTTACGACTTTCATTGATTTGCATGTTTAACATAAACATACCCGCATCAACTGTTGACTCATCAACTTTAGGCTTAACACCATTAAGTTGAAGCGGAATGCCAGGGATTAGCGCTGCCACATCATCTAGTTTAACGGCTATGATTTGCGCTGTTTTTCTCCCCTCAGCATCCTTTACTTGCCATTGATACACATCAGATTTCTCGCCTAAACGATACGCATCGAGCCAAGCTAAAATAGCTTGCGATGTAGCTTTATCTGCTTGAGCCTGTTTATAAGCTTCTTCTCCAGTCATCGCCGTACCAGCGGCTACGCCTTTAGCTGATGATTTAGTATCCATAGTCTTCACATGCTGTTCAAAGTCTTTTAGTAAATATGGCACCATATTGGTTTTAGACAATTCTACCATTTTAACAGTTGCTGGCAAAGTGGCTGAGCCACCAATTATAGCTTTTTGTTGTTGCGCCGTCCCATCAGCACCTAGAGCCACTGATGTAAAAGCTGTACTCGCCACTAATGTAGCTGCTAATATATATTGTTTCCACTGTTTCATCCAGTACCTCCTATTGAATGCCCCAAACATCATTAATCACTGGTTTCCAAGTATCATAGTCTGAATCATTTACTACTATAGTGTTCATCACAGGACCCAATTCAGTATAATAAGCTAGCCTAAATATAGTAACAGGCACTTCAAATCCATCAATCACCATGCCCGCACGTAGCTCACTGTATTGGCCTTTACCAAATTTTGTAGTTACTAAGCGATCCGTCACATCATCTACAATTAAATTAGAATTCATCATAAACTTAAGAATTGCATTGGTTTGTGCCTCGCGTTCAGCTACTACCTTATAAGAGCGGACTTTCTTTGGCCCTAAATAGATTTCATCTAGTGCCAAATCTTTGCCTAACGCTACCAGCAATTTTGCCTTGTAATCTCTAACTTCTTTATTGATAGATTCAATAGTTCTAGGATATGTTTTATCAGCAAATTGTTTTTGAAGTCGCGCGTATTCACGCTCTGGTGAATACGTAGTATCTCCATACTCTTTTAGGTCAGCGTCTAATTTATCTAAATCAGCTTCTAATTTATCGGTCCAATAGGAATTAAGAGTCTGCATATTAGACATCAAATCATGCATTTTTACATTTTCCCGATCATTCACTGGTTTTCTCACTTCAGTGGTGTTTGAAATCTGACTCTCAATGCGCGCTTGGGTCTCTTCCATCAAGGCAGCTTGCAAATTAAATGGCTTATCTGGTGTAGCTTGAGCTTTGCCCTTCTCATTTAATATACGCATTGCATTGCCAAACTCTAAATATTGAGATGATAAAGCTAATTCTACCACATAAGCAGAGTGCCACCCTTTAGCATCAACCTTAGTCCATTGATGTACATTCCAATCACGCCATACAGGAGCATTAAAATTCTGCAATTCAGGAACATTAAGCTTCTCTGCACTGGCTATGCTGCGAATCTGACTATTTAACAATTCATTATAATCAGCTGGTGTAATGCCCACTGCTAACGCATTACCAGTCAAGGTTTCTGTGCGGTGGAATTCACCTTGCCCATCTACATAGCCTTTAGAGAAAGCCACATGTTTTAAATCCCGTGTTTTAATCCCTGCTGGCAAAGTAACAGACTGACCCTCTATAGTAGTAAATACTTGCTCATTATACGGTGCCTTTGACATAGGCATAGAATTGCCTAACATCGTATGATCTACAGACGCTGCGCCCATAGCTTGCGTATCCATAACTTGATTCATATTCATGGCACTATTACTTTGGTAATCTCCAGTCATTACTGCACCTTGTGCCATCCCTGGTGCCAAAGATAGCCCCAATGTTACTGCCGAAGCTGCCAAAAAGACTCTTGCTTTATTCCACTTCATACACATACTCCTTTCATTACTATATTAAAAAACTGTACCAATTTATTTTATAGCTTTTACAAAGTCTTCAAATTTTTCTGCAAAGGTATGGCCTTCTTTATCCGATGTAAACATCACATAAGCTACTGGCATGTCCTTAGATAAAACTATGGCACCTTGTAAATAATAAGGCAATTCAAAGCCATTAATATTTACATACACTTTAGTGCTTGCCGTATACACAGGGGCCTTACTTTGAGTCAATTTGCGCAATGGTGTTTGCTTTTCAAGTTTCACATCATGATATACATGTTCATTCGCACGAACCAAAGATGCCCACTCTGTGATTTTTTTATTTAAACGCCCTTCACTTTGTAGCCATTGTTCATTTAGTACCGGAAGTTGACTGTCTAACACTGACTCTTGCCACATACCAGCTAATTTCTTAGTTGTCTCTGGCGTTAAAGCCAAGGCCAATACAGTCGCCGTTTTACGACCTTCTTTATCCTCTATTTGCCATTGATATACTTCAGTCTTTTCACCTAAGCGATAGTCCTTTATTTGTTGAGAACGCTTTACAACATTAGCATAATCCTTCTGACTCTGTTCTAACGCTTGACCAGTAAGTAATTCATTAGTGTACCAATGACGAAGCTCTGGCCCTTTTTTAACAGCCTCTTCCATATCTTTTTCATATGCTTCTAAAAGATAGGGCACAATCACCGTAAAGGATAGTTTTTTTACAGTCATCTCTGTAGGATTGATACCAGGTAACTTAACGGAAGTAGATTTTAATGCCGCCATTTGTTCATTCACAAGTTTAGAATACTCGCCAATTGATGGCTCCATTGTATTGCTAACATCGTTAGAAGAATCTCCAGATTTAGCTGTAGACGCCGCTTCAATGCGTTGGCCTTTATCTTGAATTTGCCAAATATCCTGTACTTGTTTTTCCCAGTACTTGGCATCTCCATCATTAGCAAAGATAGTAGTAACCACTGGCCCTTTTTCATCAAAACGAACTAAGCTTTCTATATTAAATGGGATTTCATAGCTATCAAAATAAAGTCCCCCACGACTAATAGAGCGAATCATAGGACCAAACATTTCACTTTTTACTTCTTCATTCTTAATCTCATCAAAGTAAATATGAGATGTGTTAAAGAACTTAGTAAAAGCTACGCTAAATTTCTTTAATTTGACTAATTGAGATTGCTCTTTTGCAGTCAAAGACGGCTTAGCCTCCATGTTTGCAATTATATTAGACAGTTCTAACGAAATAGCGGATGACAAAGTATTTTTATACATGCTAATAAGGCCATTACTTGCTGCTGCATCACTAATATATTCAGCTTGACCTAAACTCTCTACAGTGGCTTTATAGAAGCCCTCGGCTGTATATGTATTTGGGTACGGCGCTAGTAAATCAGTACGTTGCTTAAAATTAGCCTCCATCAAAGTCATAAGAGCTGCCTCTGTAGCTTCACGATTTGTTTGATTACGAAGCATTTGCTGACGGACTTCCCATGGAATCCCTATACTACTCAGCTCCCCTAATACACTGATATAATTTGTACTCGTCCCCACCGAACCTACTGCAGCACTTTCTGCCATAGCCTCTGTACTCGTATTTGCATATTGAGGATCCTTATTTTTTGCTAATGCATTTCTATAAATAGACTCTTGTAAGGCTAATTCAGCACGCTGACCTCTGATGAAATCAGGGCCTAAAGCAAACTCTACTACATAGGCCGTATGATGGGCATCTTTTGTTACACCTTGCAATTGGTACGCATTCCAATCGCGATATACTTGCCCTTCAAATTGCAAATATTCAGGCAAATTCGCATCTTTCGATTTTGCTAAATAACGAATTTGATTTTGAAAGGCCTCATTTTGAGAAGCCCCTGGCATAAAACGACTACCATCTACAATGCCACTAGGCGTAACAATGCGTTTAAAATCAAATACAGTCATATTCTTTGGCAATTTAATGAGCTTGTTGTCCGCCGTCACTATCTCTTTGCGTACTAATTCAGGGCGCACACCATTATGTAAGGCTTCAGACTTTTTGCTCTCCTCTAAAATCCCCATATAGGCAGGACGTGATGCTGAATCAGAAGATGCCTCTTTTGCGGACTCTGTTCCATGTTCTTCATTTGTTTGAGCACTTACCATGACTTGATCTGCTGCCACTAAATCCATAGGTCCTAGTGCCGCTGCATTTACGCCCCAAGTATGGCCCCATAGACCAGCAATTAATGCTGCCACCGCCAGTTTTGCTTTATAATTAACTTTCATACATGTCCTCCTTTACCAATCTGTCCAATAACGTAATCTATTACGATTTCTCGTCAAACTTCTTATCACGCCCTGCTTTGCGCAGCAATAATTCTTTTTTCAATTCGTACAAACGTTGACTAATATTCACCTTTACTACTGGTGGACGATTGAGGCGCAAATATTCTGGCCACAACAATTTGATTTGTTCCTCTGCATAGGCAACAATATCCGGTAAACTTGGCAATTCATATACTAGCTGACCGTCCTCAAAAATAGGCACGAGTAAAGGTACAACTTTAAATGTATTCGCCTCTAAATGTGTACATTTCCAAGGATACATGGCATTTTCAAATGTATATGGCTTAGTTTCATCAATCTGCTCATCATCTAAACAAATTAAATCACCTATAAGTTTACCATTGCGCTTACTAATCAAACGCAATACTTTCTTAATTCCTGGATTGGTTACTTTTTCAATATTTTCGGAGAATTTTATGGCTGGTACGAATGTGCCATCTTGATTCCATTGCCCTGCCAATTTATATACACCGCCTAAGGCCGGTGTTTCGTCTGCCGTAATAAGCTTAGTTCCTACGCCCCAAGCATTAATGGCACTGTGTTGATTTTTCAAATCAGCAATACGATATTCATCTAAATCATTGGATGCAAAAATAGTGGCATCGTGAAAGCCGTCTGCATCAAGCATTTGCTTTACTTCTTTAGACAAATACGCTAAATCACCACTATCTAAACGGATTCCATACCCCTTTGGCATTGTGCCACCGCGGCGATCGCGCACCTCTTTGAACACTTGAATGGCCGCTGGCATGCCCTTATGAAGGGTATCGTATGTATCCACAAGAAGAACGAGCATATCTTCATATTGCTCTGCATAGGCTCTAAAAGCGCTCACCTCATCAGAAAAACTCATAATCCAACTATGCGCCATCGTCCCCACTGGCTTAATGCCATATTGTGCCGCTGAATAGACATTACTGGTGCCATTGAAACCACCAATAATAGTGGCACGGGCTCCATATACAGCAGCATTAGTGCCTTGAGCCCGGCGCATACCGAACTCTGCCAAACTATCTTTGCCAGCCACACTGCGAATGCGTCGCGCTTTAGTAGCAATTAAAGACTCATGATTTAAATACATAGATAAGGCCGTTTCAATTAACATCGCTTCATCCTTAGGCGCTTCTACGCGAAGTAAAACTTCTCCAGGAAATGCTATAGTCCCTTCTGGCGCCGCATAGACAGTACCAGTGAACTTAAAGTCCTTTAAATATGTTAAAAAGTCCTCTTCAAATATTCCGGTGCTGCGCATATACGCTAAATCATCTTCATTAAATGATAAATTCTTAAGATAATCAATTACATGTTCAAGCCCGGCTACAACAGTATAGGCACCATCAAATGGATTCTTTCTATAAAATCGATCAAACACACATTTTGTACGGTGTAAATTCTGCTTAAATAACCCCTGCATCATAGTAAATTGATACAAGTCAGTTAGTAATGCTTTACTAATCACGGAATCGTCTCACCCTTTCATGGGATTACTACGGATATTAATAAATAACCTACTTAATTTACATTATACTAATTTTTATTTATAATTGTTAGTGCCTATTACTCTAATACTAGCTAAATAGGTCATATATTTATATATATATTAGTAAATAAACTAAAAAATGTACTGCGTTTTTATATATTTGAGGAGTATGGTATGACATTTGCTCAATTTTATCGTTTATCTAGGCCACGCACTCTTACCGCTGCGTTTAGTCCTGTTATCCTAGGTAGCGCCTATGCTAGCATTATGCATGAGTCCATCCATCCTTGGTGGCTAACGCTAATCTATGTGCTAATGATTTTATTCTGTGTCATGAGCGCGCAAATTGCCGCCAATATTTGGAATGAATATTTTGATTTTAAATCCGGTCTCGACTTGAACCAAGTGATTGGTAATAGCGGCGCCATTGTGCGGGAAGGCATTTCACCATCCCACATAAAAAGACTAGGCTATATATTTACTATAGCGCCTCTAGTCCTTGGCATACTCTTGGCTGCCGCCATTACTTGGTGGTTTATCCCCATTGGAGCTATTTGTATTTTAATTAGCCTTTTTTACTCTGGTGGTCCAAAACCTATTTCGCGTACCCCTTATGGTGAGCTCGCTTCAGGTGTGGCCATGGGTTTTTCCATTGTATGCATTACGGCCTATACAATTACGGGACAAGTATATGGAGACTTTTTAATCCCCGCCATTCCCTCCACCATACTGATTGGCAATATTATGATGACTAATAATCTGCGTGACTTTAGTAATGACCAACAACATGGACGCCGCACCTTAGTTATTTTATTAGGCAAGGACAAAGGCATTCAGCTATTGCGTAGCTTATTCTTATTCTGCTCAGCTTGGCTTATTTTGTGGATACTCCTAGGTTACTTGCCTTATGCGAGTGCACTTGGGATTATCTCCTTAATCCCAGCATTTAAAAGTGCTTCCATTTTAAATCGCTATGCCGATCCACTCATGACAAATCAAGCTATGAAATTTACCTCCATTAGCGTCACCTTATATCATCTGCTAATAAGTATCGGTATAGTTATAGCTTATTTTATCTAAATCATATCGTCCACTAGGACATTACAAGAACTTAAAAAAGCTATTTCATCAGGATTGCATCGTATACAATACACACAACAACAAATGAAACGAAAAAAGCCCGATATATCGGGCTTTTTATTTTTACACTTTTAGTTATAGGTAAAATCTATATACAAGTTATATAATTTCCTATAAGCTAAATAGGTCTTTTTTGTGTCTCCTCACTTTACACTTATCTCCTCTTCGTGCTACAATTCATGCATATCAAAAACAAGTCTGAGAGAGACTTCATAGTGTGAACATTTCACCTATACAAAGTTTGAGAAAAAAGAGGAGGCATTTATTTATGAAGAAAATTTTATCCATTGCCGCTACGGCGATTCTAGGTAGCGCTTTATTGCTTGCAGGCTGTGGTAGCGATAATGGTGCCAGCAGTTCTGCATCAAAAGAAGTTACATTAAAAGTGGGGGCATCACCAGTACCTCATGCAGAAATTTTAGAAAGTGTAAAAGATCAACTTGCTAAAGAAGGGGTTAAGCTAGAAATTATAGAGTTCAATGATTATGTGCAACCTAATATTGCCTTAAACGACAAAGAACTTGATGCCAACTTCTTCCAACATATTCCATATATGAATAAATTTACGCAAGAACATAAAATGGACTTAGCTTCTGTAGGCCCTGTTGAAATTGAACCAATGGGCTTATACTCCAACACCATCAAGGATAAAGATGTAAAGAACTCCATTCCTAATGGCGCTAAAATTGCTATTCCAAATGACCCAACTAATACAGGGCGCGCCTTACTTCTTTTAGAGCATGCCGGTCTTATTACCTTAAAAGATCCTAATAATATTTACTCTACTAAAGAAGATATTGCCACTAATCCGAAAAACCTTCAAATCGTCGAAGTCGAAGCAGCGCAAACACCGCGCACATTACCTGATGTAGACGCAGCCGTTATTAATGCTAACTACGCGTTAAGTGCTGATTTAAATCCACTTCGCGATGCCTTAGCTATTGATGATATTAAATCTCCATATGCTAATATTATTACAGTTCGCAAAGGCGATGAAAATCGTCCAGAAGTGCAGAAATTAATTAAAGCGCTTCAATCTGCTGAAACTAAAAAATTCATTGAAGATAAGTACAAAGGCGCTATTATTCCTGCCTTTTAATAATTAGACTATAGTCTAAACACTCTATCTTTATAAGTCAAAAGCCTCTCTGCTATCCAGGAACTAACGAGCTAGTAGCAAAGAGGCTTTTACTTAATAGTAGGAATACATCTCAATATCTCCATCAAATAGAGGGCTCCATCTTTACATTTGTCCTCTCTGATGGTATACTTTACAAAGGAATTACATATTACATTATCAAGAGTGATGGAGGGACTGGCCCTATGAAATCCGGCAACCATTCGATGGTGCTAAATCCTGCGGTATAGGCCGAGAGATAACTTACAAGGACTGATGGCTATATACTGGAGGCCATCATTTTTTTGTGTTAAGGAGGTATATCCATGAAAAAAATTTTTTCTCTAGCCGCTACAGTTGTCTTAGGTAGTGCACTTCTTCTAGCAGGCTGCGGCAATGATTCTGCCAAAGGTGGTGCTGCCAGTGGCGACAAAGTAACTATTACAGTGGGTGCATCCCCTGTGCCTCATGCAGAAATTTTAGAACAAGTAAAACCATTACTTGAAAAAGAAGGCATCAACTTAAAAATTACTGAGTTCACTGACTATGTAACACCTAATATTGCCTTAAATGATAAGGAATTAGATGCTAACTTCTTCCAACATGTGCCATATTTAGAAAAATTTGCTAATGAGCACAATTTAAAACTTGCTTCTGCTGGCAAAGTACATGTTGAACCAATGGGCATTTACTCTAAAACAGTGACTGATAAAGATTTAAAATCAGCGCTTCCAAATGGTTCTAAAGTAGCGATTCCAAACGATCCAACCAATGGTGCACGCGCTTTAATTCTACTAGAAAAAGCTGGCCTCATTAAATTAAAAGATGCTAGCGATATTGGCGCAACTAAAGCTGATATTACTGACAATCCTCGCAATTTGGAAATTGTAGAGCTTGAAGCACCTCAACTTCCAAGAAGCCTTGATGATGTAGCTATCGCTGTTATCAATACAAACTATGCTCTTGAAGCAGGCCTCAATCCATTAAAAGATGCTTTACTTATTGAAGACAAAGATTCTCCATATGCTAATATCGTAGCTGTTCGTGCAGGCGATGAAAACCGTCCAGAAATTCAAAAGCTTATAAAAGCATTAGAATCTCCTGAAATCAAGAAATTTATTGATGAAAAATACAAAGGGGCTATTATCCCAGCCTTCTAAGCTATAAAACTGTAAACTGCAAACTGCAAACTGCAAACTGCAAACTGCAAACTGCAAACTGCAAACTGCAAACTGCAAATAGGATTATAGTTTGGATTGTCTCTATGGCCTAGGGTTAAGAAAAATTTAATCCACGTACAGACACAAAGGGCTGTAACCGTAAGGAAATATTCCTTCTATGGTTACAGCCCTTGTTTTATTTTAAGCTAGCTCTCAGGCTAGCCTATTGTAAGCTTTCAAACTGTCCAATGGTATTCTGCACACTACTTCGCTGATAAAGGCCTTGCTCAAAACCATCTGAAAAGTAACTTCAGATTAAATCTCGCGGTCCAAAGCTCAAAGGAAGTATCTCGTCTAGCTCATAACTAATAATCTTGCCCTTAGGTCCTTCAAAATAAAGTCGTGGAATATTAAATTCCACCATCACCTGCCGGCAAGCGCCGCAAGGCATACAAGGTTCTTCTGGCACACCAACTATAGCCATGGCGATAAACTCTCGACGGCCACTTGCTATAGCCGTTTGAATAGCTACTCGTTCCGCACAATTTGTAAGCCCATAGGAGGCATTTTCAATATTACAACCTTGTACGGTAGTTCCATCAGCACATAATAACGCTGCCCCTACAGGAAATTTAGAGTACGGGCTATAGGAATTTGCCTGCGCCGCCTTAGCTTCTCGTAATAAAAGTTCAGCATTGACCTGCCTGTTTTTATTCATAGCGCTCCACTCCTTCCGCACTGACCTTAGCCAATACAAGGGGATGCCCTTTTGGAGCTTCACTTCCTATTGAAATGGCCTGTTGCAAAATCCCAGCCCCCAGGGACAATGTATCTTTGGAACTACTTTGCACATAAGCAATCGTCTCTCCAGTACTAACGGCCTCTCCGGTCTTCTTGAGCAAGAGTATACCTGCTTTATAATCTAAGGCGTCCTCTTTAGTATGACGGCCAGCCCCCAAAGCTAATGCCGCATCACCACAGCGTTGCGCATCCATTTTCACAATATAACCAGCCTGCGCCGCCTTAATAGGCATTTCATACAGAGCGTTAGCAAAATCATCTTGTAAAAGGGCACTCACATCGCCACCTTGGGCTTTGATTAATTCTATAAACTTCTCATAGGCCTTGCCAGATTCTAATGTTTCTTTAGCCAATACTTCGCACTCTTCATAAGTCCCTCGGCCGCCTAATTGTAACATATTAGCTGCTAATACTATTGATTCTGCCGTTAAATCCTCAGGCCCCTTATTAAGTAAAGTGTCTACGACTTCACGAATTTCAAGGGCATTCCCAATAGCACTGCCTAAAGGTCGATCCATATCAGTAATCAAAGCGATTACCTGGCGCTCATGTTCTGTTCCAATAGCAACCATCGTGCGCGCTAAAGCTATAGCATCCTCTATGGTCTTCATAAAGGCACCACTGCCCACCTTAACATCTAATAAAATAGCTTGGCTTCCAGCAGCAATTTTTTTACTCATAACAGAAGACGCTATTAAAGGAATGCTGTCTACCGTCCCCGTTACATCGCGCAATGCATATAATAGTTTATCTGCTGGCGCTAAATCAGCCGATTGCCCGGTTACAGCAACGCCCACGTCCTTCACAATGGCTAAAAACTCATCTTTGCTTAATGCTACATTGACCTTAGGAATCGATTCAAGCTTATCAATAGTCCCCCCTGTATGACCAAGGCCGCGACCAGACATTTTAGGCACTGGCACGCCACAAGCTGCTACAATAGATGCAATAATAAAGGTTGTCTTATCACCAACACCACCAGTGCTATGCTTATCCACTGTAATACCAGGAATGCTACTTAAATCAATTTGCTGACCAGACTCAGCCATGACCAAAGTCAAATGCGCTGTTTCCTCATCAGTCATGCCCTGAAAATACACGGCCATGAGCCATGCACTAATCTGATAATCCGGAATATGTCCTGCCACATATTCATTCATAATATAGCGCAATTCACTTAAACTATGAGCCTCACCGCGCCGTTTTTTTAGTATCAAATCAATCATGTGCATAGTCTCACTCCTAACTCATTAGAATGTATCATCTAAATGATCTTTTAAAAGCCCTACCGCTGCGCTCGCCCCAAGGCGCGTAGCCCCAGCTTCTAACATAGCCAATAAGTCTTCTACAGTGCGAAGTCCACCCGCGGCCTTAACAGCCACTTTAGGACCTACAGCTTGCTTTAACAAGGCCACATCACTTACAGTAGCGCCAGCCGTGCCAAAACCTGTTGAAGTTTTTATAAAATCAGCCCCGGCTGTAGTCACTACTTGTGCAATTTTTACTTTTTCTGTTTCATTTAAATAGCAAGTCTCCACGATGACTTTCAAAATACGCTTGCCGCATACCTCTTTAATGGCTCTAATTTCTTGTTCAATCACATCAAATTGCTGCGCCTTTACTAGCCCAATGGGAATGACCATATCAATCTCATCAGCACCATCCAACAATGCTTGCTTTGTTTCAAAAATCTTAACTTCCGTTGCTGCGTAGCCTAAAGGAAATCCTATAACTGTACAAATAGGAATAGCCCCCTGATACTTTGCCTTAATAGGCTTTACAAATATTGGTGGGATACAAACAGACGCCGTTTTATATACAATAGCCTCTTCCACTAATGCTTCCACTTCAGCTAATGTAGCCGTAGGCTTTAATAATGTATGGTCCACCTGTTTTAAAATATCTCGTCCAGTAATAGGTTTCTTCATAGCGTATATACCTCCTAGAAGCCTTAGACTGTAAAATTCAAAATCCTAATTTATATTCTCTAATATATCAAAGGAATGAAACTATATTAAAAGAATGAAACCTGCTCACCTTGAGCGGCTTGATTCATTTCCTTACGCTTATCCTCTGTAATAAATGGCGTGCGCTGTAAACCAATGGAAGTAAGCAATCCATCAATGGAATCTACACGCTTTTCCTTGGCTGCTGCTACAGCCACTTGAGCGCACACTTCAGCGTCATCTAACGCATAATGATGTCTGAATTTATAACCTAAGTAAGCTCCCATAGTATTTAACTTATGGTTTTCTAAATTAGGCCAAACTCTTTGAGAGATCTTAACTGTACAAGCATAATACATATTAGGCCATTCAATATTGTAGTGGTCTAATGTAGCGCGCAATACGCCCATATCAAAACGTGCATTATGAGCGAGCAAAATCTTCCCTTTTAAATGATTTTCATAAATAGCAGGCCATAGTTTATCAAACGTCGGTTTATTAACTACTTCATTAGGTTGAATCTCATGAATGGCAATGCATTCAGGGTCAAAATTCATAAATGGGGGCTTAATCAAACTATAACCGCGTTTTGTAATAACCCCATTTTCTACGGTAACAACTGCTAAAGAGCAAGCACTATTAGCATATTTATTGGCCGTTTCAAAATCGAGTGCAACAAAATCTAACATATAATCTCCTTCTAACGTCTTTACATCATCTATATATTATTCATCAGTATAAAAATTTAATAAACTATATTTTTCGATATAGCCTAATTAATATTATATACCATATAGCAAGCATTAAGAAGTCATATTCTAAAATACGCACCATTAAGGTGAGCCTAAAGGACTTGTGTTTGGTCAATTTTACAAATGTAATTTGACTTTATCTATATTTTATGTAAAAATTATTTGAATATCTTTTTGTAAGCTCATATGAGACATATGAACTTATGCACATATGCTGACCTAAAAGGAGGTTTCACAATGGCAGATGATAGACTCATAGTGGCCTTGGACGTAGCTAGTTTAGATGATGTCAAAGAACTAGTAACTACCTTAGGCGATTCCGTTTCGTATTACAAAGTGGGCATGGAACTTTTTTATGCCGCTGGGCCTAATACAATTTCATATTTACGGGAGCAAAATAAATCTGTATTTCTAGACTTAAAGCTACATGATATTCCAAATACAGTAGCTCAAGGTGTAACCTCTTTAACTCGTCTCGGTGCGAAGCTCATTACTTTGCATAGCCAGGGCGGCCCAGTTATGATGGAAAAAGCCGCTGAAGCAGCTACCAAAGCAGCGCAGGAGCTACAAGTAGAGCGTCCTAAATTATTGGCCGTCACTGTACTCACTAGCTTCGACGATGAAGCTTGGACCGCTACAGGCGGGCAATTGCCAATTAGAGATCAAGTTGTGAAACTCGCCAAACTAGCTAAAGCCTCTGGCATGGACGGCGTAGTAGCGTCTCCATTAGAAGCGAAAGCCATTCGTGAAGCTTGCGGAGAGGACTTCCTCATCGTTACCCCTGGCATCCGCCCTAGCTTTGCAGCGGCGAATGACCAAAAACGTATCGCTACGCCTAAGAGCGCCTTACAAGATGGCGCATCCAAGCTCGTTATTGGTCGACCTATTACCAAAGCATCAAACCCACCAGAAGCTGTGGAATTGATTATAAAAGAAATGGAGGCAATCAACAAATGATGACTGAACAAGAAGTAAAACAATTATTAATTGATACTAAGGCCATTTTAGAAGGCCATTTCCTACTTACCTCTGGTTTACACAGCCCTATGTATGTAGAAAAATTCAATGTATTACAACATCCAAAATACACTGAACGCCTTTGCCAAGAATTGGCTGAACGCTTCCGCGATCAAAATGTTGATCTCGTTATTGGACCAATGACTGGCGGTATCTTATTAGCTCACGAAGTAGGTAAAGCATTAGGCACACGCGCCATTTTCACAGAGCGCGAAAAAGGTAAAATGACTCTTCGCCGTGGCTTCCGCATTGAGCCAGGTACACGTGTACTCATCGTTGAAGACATTGTAACAACTGGTGGCTCTGTACAAGAAGTAGTTGATGTAGTCAATGCATCTGGTGGCGAAATTGTAGGCGTTGGCTTGCTCGTAAATCGCAGTGGTGGCAAAGCTGAATTTGGCGTGCCAAATGAAAAAGTACAAGCCCTTCTCAACTTAACAGTTCCTACTTATCAACCAGATGAATGCCCACTTTGCAAAGACCAAGTGCCTATGACAGAGCGCGGTAGCAAACATATTAAATAATTTTACAAATTTAATCGGGATTAATTAGCTCATACCTAATAATCCTCAAAAACTTAACAATGCTAAACTGAACCTATCTATGAAAAATACATCAGTCGTGGCATTGCATAGGAAATAGCTAAATAAATAAAAGCACTGTTATACTAAAGCTCACTCTTTCTCAAGAGTAACAAGCCCTAGTATAGCAGTGCTTTTTTATTTTATAAATCGATCGATAGCCTCATTTAATTTCGCCAAAGTCTCATGGTCATTTTGCTTTACCGCTTCCACCAAGCAATGTTCAATATGGTCCTTCATAACCACTCTGCTTACACCTTTCACAGCAGAATCAACGGCCGCTAATTGAACTAATACTTCACTACAATCTCGCCCTTGCTCCACCATTCTCTTCACAGACTCTAAATGACCTATAATCCGCGATAGGCGATTAAGTACCGCCTTAGTTTGCGTATGGGAATGCGTATGACCATGACTATGCCCGTCATTACTATCCGAAGCCTGTTCATGCACATGATGATGTAAATGTTCATGGCTATGCTCCATAGTTACACCATGAGTATGTTTATGTGCTCCATCATGTGTATGTTCATGTGCCTGATTATGCTCCGTAGTTACACTGTGAGTATGTTCATGTGCTCTACGCTCTGTATGTTCATTACTATGTCCATCAGTGACGCCCATAGTACGAGCTTGTTTTTTCTCCTTCATTCGCCTATCACCACCTTATAAATAATATCTATTATACCATATACCAGGTGAGATAGGCCTTATACCATATAAAATCATCTAAAATAATAGCGAACTAAACACTTAACTATGTAACAGCCTAATCACTTAAGCCCTATGCTAACGCAGTAAAGTGGATAGTGACTAATATTCTAAACTAGATACGAGTCTTTTAAACGGGGTACTGACTAGCATTTCACACATTATGAGCTACCCATCCTACTGTCCTATAGACTTAGCCAATAGTGCCACAATACTATTTTGTTGGTGCCCGTTTTACATAACGAAAGGCTTCCATCAATCGCTTCAAGATATCACTCTTAGGCTTCGTCAATAGCTCCTCTACAGCTCCACTTTCAACAATTCGCCCTTGACCTATCACATACATGCGATGGCAAAGTGCTCTAACAAAGTCTAAGTCATGAGTAATAATGAGTCCACCTATATGCGAGGACTCTTTGATATATTTTAAATACGCAATAATTTCTAGTGCCGTCTGCCTATCAAGGGCTGAAGTAATTTCATCACAAAGTAGCAACTTCGGATTACTTATGAGCGCTCGCGCTATAGCTGCTCGCTGTCCTTCGCCACCGCTAAGTTGGCTCATATATTTATCGCCATATGGGACTGGCAATAATACGGACTCTAATGCCGCCTCCTCTATGGACATATCTCTTTCTTTAGCGTCTAAAATATAATGACTAGATGTAGGCACACAGCACTTCTCATCAGATTTGTCCTTATGGAATATATCTCGCCTAGAGCTCCTAGCCGCTTCTAAACTCCAGCGCAAAGTCTTCTTAGGATTAAAGGCACTTTGTGGTTGTTGAAAGATTGGCTGAACTATTGTACCTAGTTGAGCTAAACTAATTGACCGTACATCATGTCCATCTAAATATGCTGAACCTTCATATTGCTGTAATAAACCGCAAGCTATCTTAAATAAACTGCTTTTACCAGCCCCACTAGGTCCTACAAGGCCAACCCATTCCCCGGACTGAATTTGTAGACTCACATCCGATACAGCTTGAAAATGCTTCTCCCCCTTTCCATATGTAATGCTCACATGCTTAAATTCTAAAAGGGGCGCAGCACCAACTTCATTAGTGTCCTTTGCTAATGGCTTGCCCCACCGACTTACGGAACGATTAGTATCAACTGCTAATGACTCACCTCGGTGATTCACGGAACTACTATTTACTGGGTTACTATTCACTGAACTGCCATCTAAAGACAATGCACCTTGATGGTTATTAACTAGATTTAGAACACCCTCTCTTATTTCATAAATACGACCACCTAAATGAGTAAGTAATTCCTTTTGGTGAGTCACAAATAAAAGGGCACATCCTGTTTCCTTGGTTACACGCTTGAGTAACTCTACTAAAGCAATTTGTCGTTCTAAATCCAATGCAGCAGTCGGCTCATCAGCTAATAACAATTCAGGTTTTGGCAATAAGGCTACCAACAAGGCGACTCGTTGAATCATGCCACCAGAAAGCTCCTGAGGATATAATTTTAAAAAGTCCAAGGATAAATCTAAACTCTTAGCTAAATCCTGTATCCGTTCCAGCCCTGCAGTCCAAGATAAACCAATGGCTTGGCATATTTCTTTTATTTGATTTTCCAAAGTCCTTCGCGGCACAAAGGACGCAAGGGCATCTTGAGGCATATAGGCTAAGCGCTTACCACGAAGGCTTTGCCACGTTGCTTCACTTTGTGGTATAGGCTGTTCAAACACCTTGCTGTCTTGCCAATGAATCACCCATTCAGGGCCTAAGACACCACAAAGGGCTTTTAATAAAGTACTTTTACCGATTCCACTGGGCCCTACAAGACCGACTGCTTCCCCGCGTTTAACCATAATATGTGCCTCTTTAATAATAGAAGTCCCTCGATGGTCAATGCTAACATGGTCTAAATATAATACACAACCAAAACGTGTTTCTGGCGCTATAGATTTATCTTCATACTTAGCCAAATTTACAGCTTTATCTATGCTTTCCACTGAAGGACCTCCTTTCTTTTTTCAGATACCCACCGGTCCTAAACCTTATTATCTTACTATATCAATATCTTTATTGATTTCATAATAGTCTGATGGGTACGCATCAAAATGAGTGACATAAGCCTTCGTCACTAAATTCATCTTTAAAAAGGCTACATACACAAAGGCCTGGTCATCCAACACCGCTTGTGTCATATTTTGAAAAATACTCTGACGAGTAGCCGGATCTATAGTCTGGTCTAATTGCTTATCTAATTCACTAATTTTGGGATTATCATACCCACCCACATTGTCTACGGCGCCAGCTAATACATTGGTTTTAAAATAATATGAGCCTTCACCGGTAGGTGCTGTTACGAAGGCTTTAGCAAAAATTTCAAACTCACCTTGCTTTAAACTACTTAAATAGGAGTCTGTAGCATTCACTTCTACTTTTATGCCCATATCTTTTAAAGAACTTTGCGCCATTTCAGCTAATAAAGGCAATTCTTGACGTGATGTATATGTAAGCCAGCGTATAACGAGTGGCTTGCCCTCCTTTTCTACATAACCATCGCCATCTTGATCAACATAACCAGCCTCAGCAAGTAGAGCCTTCGCCTTATTTAAATCATAAGGGACCGTTTGCAATTGCATTTGGCCTAATGCAGTTGTATTAGGAAATGGACCTTCTCCTACTAAGCCATTGCCCTTTAATAACACAGTGACGAAATCTGCCTTATTAATGCCCATGGCTATCGCCTCACGAACTCGCTTATCTTGTACATTAGGCGATTTAAAGTTAAAGGCCATCTGATAGACCCTTGAGGTAGCTACTGAACTGATGCGATAGTCCTTATTGTTGTTGAATAAATCAATACTACTATAAGGTAAACCTTGTGCCGCATCAATGTCGCCTCGCTGTAATGCCATCGTTAATGTATCCCCATCAGTAATGCGCTGCACATCTACGCCATCAAGCTTAGGCTGCCCACCCCAATACGTATCATTGCGCACTAATTTCACAGTGCTATCTGTTACTTCAGTAGCCTTAAAAGGCCCTGTACCAATAACAATGCGATTACTTTCTCCAGCAGCTACATCAATAATCGTACTATAAGGATCTGCTAAATAAGTTAAAAGCACTGCCGCCGGATGCTCCGACTGAATAGTTACTTGCTGATTTTGTGCTGTAATCTGGCGAATTTTTAAATCTCTAGCCGCCCGATTATGCTTTGCCACCAACGCCTCTAGTGATTCTTTTACAGCGTCCCCTGTAAGAGCCTTACCATTCGAAAAGGTAACCCCCTCGCGGATGTGAAATTGTACAGTATGCGGATCCACTACTTCATAGGTATCTGCTAACCAGGGCTCTACTTCCATATGCTGTGAAAATTTCACCAAAGTTTCGCCTACACCATAGCGAATCGCACTCCAGCCTTGATACGCGACTTGCGGATTTAAACCGGCATTTTCCATAGCAGGACCATAAGCAGTGGTACCATAATGGAGAATTTTCTTCCCCCCATCTTGTTCCCCCGTAACGCCACAGCCAGCTAGGAGCATAATGACTGCTACGCCAAGGCACATAAGGCCCCGTCTATTAATACGCATCATATACCGATGCGCTGATTTTATACTAAACTTCATAGCCCTTCCTCCACTGTTCACAAGCTATATGTACTGCACCTACAGTTAATACAATTCCCAATCCAGGCCCTAGCACTAGCCATGGTGCCATTTGCATAACACTGCGACCAGCACTTAACATACTCCCCCATTCAGGCGTAGGCGGCATAGCGCCTAATCCTAAGAAGGAAAGTCCTGCCAATTCCATAAGGACAACCCCTAAATCTAATGCAGCTGTTGTAATTATGGCATGGTTAATATTAGGTCCAATGTAATGCCATAATATATGAAATGTTCCCTTGCCTTCTAACTTTGCTATATGTATAAAGGGCGCTGTCTTAAGCTCCTTAGTCAAGCTGCGAGCTAATCGGGCATATTTAGGACTATATAAAATAATAAAAATATAAGCTACTTTATCTAAGCCGCCCCCCAATAACGCGGATAAGGCAATCGCTAATACTAAGGTTGGCAAGGATAAAAATAAATTGCCCAAACGAACTACAAACCAATCCCAAAGGCCCCCTTTATAGCCGGCTAAAATACCGAAAACCGTACCACTTAACGCCGCTAAAAGAACAATGACAACACTTGTGCCAATAGTTACGCGACCTCCATATAGAACGCGACCTAATACATCGCGTCCATATTGATCCGTACCTAACCAATGAGTTGCAGACGGCGCCTGCAAAGCCTTCGTTAAATCTTGCGCATAGGGATCAGCCCCCCATATATAAGGGCCTATGAGAATGGCCAAAAGAATCAATAACAAGGGGATTAGACTTCGCTTATTCATGGAATTCACCTGCCTTTGCCTCTTGTGGGTTCAATCTTTGTTGCCACATATCAACTAGGCTGTGAAGCACAATGTAAATCACTGATACCCAGATAACATAGCCTTGAAGTACTGGATAATCACGACTTACAATGGCATCATAAGCGAGCTTGCCAATGCCATTCCACATAAAAATCGACTCCACAATGGTCACACCACCTAGTAAAGATCCACAGGACAAAGCCATCAACGTAAGCAGCGGTGGCCAAATAGCGGGCAACACTGTAAATCGCACAATGTGCCACCACGAAACGCCTCTTGTGCGCAAAGCCATAATATAAGGCTTTTGCAATTCTCCTAAGGTTAATGTACGAACTTGTTGAATATATTTAGCACTCATCCCTATAACTAAGGTCAAGGTCGGTAAAATTAGGCCTTCTAAACTATTTGACTTAGCAATAACCGGCAAGAGATTTAATTGTAAGGCTAACACATACATAAGTAATAAGGCCGTAAAAAAATTGGGCAGTGAATTCCCTAGCATAGACCAAAGGCGCAATACTCTGTCATACCAAGAATTTACCCTTAAGGCACAAAGTATGCCCAAAGGCAAAGAGCCTAGCAAGGTAATACCTAAGGCAGCCCCCATAAGAGTAAGTGTGGCCGGCAAATGTTTTGCCAATAAAGTAGTCACTTCTTCGCCATTTACATAGGATGTCCCCATATGCCCTTGCAAGGCTTGGCCAAGCCAGCGCCCATATTGTGTCATAAGTGATTCATTTAATTGCAATTCTTCGCGCTTGGCTGCTTGTTCCTCATAGGAAAGGCTTTGCTGCTGACTATATACAACATCAACTACATCATCCTGCGTCATATGCATGATAAAAAATGTAAGTGAGGTTATAAGGAGCAAAAATAATAGTCCTTCACCTAAACGGCGCACAACTTTAATCCACACAATCGATCCTTTCTCCCTGCTTCTAAAGCATTAGGTTAATTATATATTCTCACTATTTAGTTTAATAGTACTACTCCGTCTTGAAAAGCCACCCTAGGGGATATAAAAATAAAAATAACCCCCATCCCCGCTTACGAAATCCCCTAATTTTTCATATAATCTATAGTAACAATTAGTAATCTAGTACAATATACAAAGTATTTTTATCTATAGGAGATTTTATGACCATATTAAACCAAATCGAGTCCTATTGGGATAAACGAAGTAGCGATTTTAATGAGCTGCGCAAACAAGAAATGCATAGTCCTAATGGCCAGGCCTGGACACAGTTGATTTTGCAACAACTTCCCCCTCATACGCCCTTACGCATTTTAGATGTAGGTACGGGCACGGGCTTCTTCTCATTTTTATTAGCTCATCAAGGACATCAAGTTCTAGGCATTGATATGTCACAGCAAATGATTGACCATGCCAAACTCAATGGAACTCAATTTAACAGTAACGCACAATTTCAAAAAATGGACGCTACCAAGCTCGATTTCTCAACTAGCGAGTTTGATATGTTAATTAGTCGCAATGTCACCTGGACACTCCCTGATACAGAGGCGGCCTATGCAGAATGGTTGCGAGTCTTGAAACCAGGCGGCTTACTTCTAAATTTTGATTCTGACTATGGCCAAACCACCTTCACTAACACCAAAGGCCATGTACATGAAAATATGGAGCGAGATACATTAGACGAGTGTACTAACATAAAAAATAAATTACCGATTAGTCAGGAAGTACGACCAGACTGGGATAAATCAATTCTTACAGCCTTAGGAATTTCACAGCTCTTCATTGAGCCTAATATTCGCCCACTAGTACAAGTAGATGATAATCTAAAGTACGAAGACGTTCCCATCTTTATGATTAAGGCCATAAAATAAAGCGACCTCAAACGTGCAATACCTATGCTATATAGTGGACTATATTGTACTACCTATGCCATACAATATAGTGTAAGAACAACCGAGTATGGTTATTGAAAAGACATTCTCCCAATATAGTGTAATATCTATAACATCCTATTAGTGTGCTACCTATACCAGGGTATATAGGGATAAAGGCAATACTAAAGCCTAGTAAATGTGAAAGCATATATTGCTTCGCCAACGTTTACTAGGCTTTTTTCTTTTTATGCTACTCAACTTTTAAGTTTTCTAATACTACTCAATTTTAAGTGCTCTTTTACTACTCAACGTTTATAGCCTTCTTATACTACTCAACGTTTAAGCCTTCTTATACTACTCGACTTTTAGGCTTTTTGTCCTACTAGCTCTTAAGACTTTTTATCCTACTTAGCTTTTGCGTTTTCTATGCTATTTAGCTTTTAGACTTTTCGGTCCTAGTCTGCTACTTCTTTTTGTGTATAAGTTCACATCGTGCACACTTACTATTTAGCATAGCAGTTGGAATTAGAGCTAAATTAGCCCTAAATTACTCCCAATTCTTACATACATCGACCCATTTCAATGACTTTGAATGAATTTCTAATTCTGCTGGTGATAGGCGAATAGCACTATGTCCCGTGCCTGCTGCAGGATATACAATATCAAAACGCTGCAAGGAAATATCCAAATAGACTTTTACATCAGGCTTAATACAGAATGGGCATACACCGCCTGGAGCATGTCCAATATAACCTTCTACTTCATCAGCGTGAATCATCTTAGCCTTGCAATCAAACTCTGCGCGAAACTTCTGATTATCCACCTTCGCATCTCCTGCAGCAACAACTAAAATCGGCTCACCATTAGCTAAAAAGGATAAAGTCTTAGCAATTTGCTTTGGCTCACAACCTACCGCAATAGCTGCGGTTTCCACGGTAGCACTATCTTGACTTAAATTATGAACACGCTCACCTAAACCCTGCTCTTCAAAATATGATTTAATCGCTTCAAATGACATATTAATTCCCTCTTTCTCTTCTTTGTTCTCTTTTCTCTACATTTCGTTACAATAAACCTACCTCATGGATGAGCGCTTACCTCTATGTATGGCACTTACACCTTAGCTCAAAAGCAATATAATGCAGATTAACTCGGCTTCTTACATCTCATGTATGAACGATTTATAGATTATACCTTATGTATAATCCTTACACCTCATATAAGAGGATCTGACAATTTACACCTGAAGCTCTGCTACAGCATATAAAGTCGCTTTACCTGCCATTTTTATACGCTCTGCTTCCTGTTTACAATATAAAGTGCCGCCACGACGCGAGGCCTGGTACGCTGTAATCTCAGTTTTGCCTAATTGTTTAGCCCAATACGGTACAATATGGCAATGCCCGGACCCGCACACGGGATCTTCAGGAATACCTAATTTAGGTGCAAAGGTTCTTGATACACAATCAATGCCCTTTGTTTTATCTTTAGGTTCCGTAGTTACATGACAAAGTAAACCATCTAAGCCTTTTATTAAATCTAAATTAGGTGTCAATGTTGCTACTAATTCCTCATCAGCAAGCACACAAAGCAAATCGCGTCCCATATAAGCAGCTAAAGGCGTTACTCCTAACGCTTGAGTCATGCGTTCCGTTACAAGCACTTCCTTTAACTCAAAGGCAGGAAAATCCATTTCATATAAATCCCCATGACGCTGAACGGTGAGCATACCGCTAAGGGTTTCAAAACTAAGCTGCTGCGCATCTGGCTCATAATAATTCATTATTACATATGCCGTTGCCAAGGTTGCATGACCACAGAGGTCAATTTCACTTTCTGGTGTAAACCAACGAAGCGCATAATTATCACCTTTTTTAACGGCAAAAGCTGTTTCTGATAAATTATTTTCGCTCGCTATATGTATCATCAGCGCCTCGCTTAGGAACTCCTCTAAAATACAAACCGCTGCAGGATTTCCATGAAATACTGTCTCTGTAAAAGCATCTACAATGTACTGTTTCATATATCTCCTTCCTAACTCGAACTCAATACTAAATCAATTGTACCACTATCTATAATTCAAACCTAGTCACTTTTATAATAAATAAAAATCCGAGTCTCCTTTTGGATAACTCGGATTTTCTTATAGTCTGTACGCTGTGTTAATTAGTCGCGAGGAATAATCAATTGGCGACGTACAACTTCTTGTGAGTGTTTTGTAAAGAATTGTAACGCCACTTCTGGGAACATAGCATAGGTCAACACATCTTCATCCGTAAATCCTTGGAATCCTTGTGTTTCTAATTCACGACGATATTTTTCTAATTCAGGTTCTACTAAATCAGCTGGACGGCAAGTAATTGGCGCCTCATCGCCGATGAGTTTTTTCTGTACTTCTTCATTAATAGGACCTGGTAAGCGGCCATATTTACCACGAATTAAATCTTTTACTTCAGTTGGTGCCATATGGTAGCGATCTAATCCATTAGCCATAAAGTTTACATTCATCATAGCCATAGTACCTACGATTTGGCTCGTTGGTGTTACTAATGGAGGATAACCTAGGTCCGCACGAACGCGTGGCATTTCATCCATTACATCAAAGAATTTATCTTCCATGCCCATTTCTTTTAATTGATTGCGTGTATTGGACATCATACCGCCAGGAATCTGATAATGACGTACTTCTGGCAATACTTCATGAGCTGGTATTAACCCAAATTCATTGGCAATTTCATTGCGCACACCACGGAAATAGGTAGCCAATTCGCGTAACGTATCTAAATCCAATCCTGGATCATATTCAGTACCGCGTAGCATTTCAACTAAGCTTTCAGTAGCTGGTTGCGAAGTAGCATGACCAAATGGGCTCAATGCCGTATCTACAATATCTACACCTGCTTCAATGGCTTTTAGATAGGTTGCACTAGCAAGGCCACAAGTAAAATGACTATGAAGGTCAATAACCATGTCATCTCCTAGGCGCTTCTTCAATTCTTGCACTAAAGATACTGCATCATAAGGTGCTAATAAACCAGACATATCTTTAATACATAAAGAGTTAATGCCCATATCTTTTAGCTGTTCCGCTACGCTTACAAACATGTCATTCGTATGCACAGGGCTAAGTGTGTAAACGATGGTGCCTTGCACATGAACGCCACATTTATTCCCGGCTTTGATGGCTTGTTCCATATTGCGCGGATCATTTAAGGCATCAAAAATACGAATTCGATCAATGCCATTTTCTTTAGCCTTAGTGACAAACGCTTCCACTACATCATCAGCATAATGTTTGTAGCCTAATAAATTTTGGCCACGTAACAACATTTGTAATGGTGTATTTTTTAAATGGCTCTTCAAGATACGTAAACGATTCCATGGGTCTTCATCTAAGAAGCGTAAGCAACTATCAAACGTAGCCCCACCCCAGCACTCAAGAGCTTCATAGCCAAGAGAGTCGAGTTTTTCAAGGGCTGGTAACATTTGGCTAGTGCGCATGCGCGTAGCCAAAATCGATTGATGACCGTCACGAAGAACTGTCTCCATAATTCGTATTTTTTTTGATTTCATGCTTAGACTCCTTCCAAAAATAATGGGTCTTATTCTTAATGTATTTTACTTATTTTGTATTACTACTTATTTGGGATTACTACTTATTTTACATTTCTATTTTTTGTAATGTACTTATGGCAGTAATTACGCAGCTTACCATTACTTTACTGCTTAACTTGTTTTGGTGCTGTTTCTAAAATGATGCGGCGTCCATCTTTCTTCACTTGTACAGAAAAATCGCCATATCCATCTTTAAAATAGTCCATCTTAATTTCCAATAATAATTTGCCAATTTGAGTTTCAATTTTTTCTGTCAAAAACTCTCTATAAAAGGCCTCTTGGCTATTAGGATTGCCAGTTTTGCTCTTGTGAAATGCAGGGCGATTACGCTCTTCTTCACCGCGTAACATAGCGGTTTCAAAGGTTTCCTCCTCCACTACATTCTTAAACATATCGGCATCGCTAAGACCTTTTTTGATTTTAAACTTAGCCATTATATCTCCTACTTTCTCTTAGACTAAATAAAAGCCTAACACTGTGAGCACTGAAAGTCAAATCCCCTCATACCACGTTTATAGCATTGTACTAATTTTAGTCTTTTTACTAGTTTTAATAATCCCCAGTGAAAACTTACCTTAAGTTATATTATCGCTTTTTGCTTGAATCAGAATCTCTAGAGTCACTGTCTTTAGACTTGCTATCGCTGTCACTCTTACTGTCTTTAGGGCCATCTGTACCGCTCGGTAAGGTGTTGTTTTCAATAGCAGCTACTGTGATGTCCTTCAAATCTTGTACAGAGTCAAAGGTCTTGATTGTTTCAAAACCTACACCTAATTGCCCTTTGCTTAAGGATAACACTTCATCATCCTCATTTACTTTAGCAATGTAAATATTCTTTGCTTTATCCACCCCAACTAAACGATAACGTCCTGGTGGGTTAATAACGCGCCAGCCCCCTTCAGTGCCATCGAACATGAACACATCACCGGTGCGCACATTATCATAGAAGAAATGATCTTCATCATAGAATACAGCAATACGACCAATATTAGAGGCCTGCATATAGACACGACGAGTATCGTAGTTCGCATCCGTACGATAAATGCGATATGCATTTTCTGCTACTTTTATTTTCATATACACTACATTAGTAGCCGTTGAAAAGGCTGCATCAACGATTTTACTATCAGATGGCAAATCATGCATAGCTGTATCAACCTCATGTTCTGGCGATTCAGGGTCAAAGCGCGCCAAAACTACATTATCCTCTTCGCCACCATATAAGCCCATAATAGCCAAGTCGCGGTCTGGCAACCATTCAAAATAGCTTACAGAGCGACCTTTTAAGTCAATTTGTACAGGCTCTTTTTTGCCGGAGGTATATACCTTTACACTATTTTGTGTCACTACGGCCATATATTTGTGCCCTTGAGAATAATATTTACTCCCTTCCCCTACATCGGGAAAATTGCCATCCTTGTCTTGGTTTTCACTAGAGCTTACAGCAAAATCTGTCGTAGGGGCAAAGTAGACTTGATCCAAATAATAATAAATACCGCCTTGTAATGCAAGGCCCAGCACAAAGGCGCTCATTACTTTACCAAATGAATTCATAGGTCCTCCTATTTCACAATAAAGGCCGTAGGAATCATCCGTTCGCCCAATAAATCAGCAGGTTTATTTACAACTTTACCATTATAGAATAAAGTAGTACTTGAGCCACCATCAAGATTAGCGGCAATATAAGCACCTTCCGAATATAATACATCCTGCACATCTCGCAAGGTCGCCCCTGTCGAATAGCCTGGTTGACGACCATCAATGACTAAGAAAAGCACGCTGCCATCTTTTTTCTGACCAATAGCCGTACGCGGGCCAATGCCCCAACCGCCATCGCCGTCAGTAATCATCTTTTCACCATCAACAATTAATGGCGGTCCAAAGGTAATACCTTCCATAGCCTTCATATCGGCTAATTCCGTTTTGTTGTAATTACCAGCAATTAAGTTGCCATCCTTCGTAAAGCCTACAAAATCAACAGCTTCATCAGGTCCCACATCTTTGCCGATAATATACTCACCTTCTTGTAAAATAAAACCATAAGGCAAGCGGCCTGTACCCGTACCATTAGGGTCATGGAAGCCCCCTGCATTAATAGCTGCTACAGCATCATTATCTTTAGCAATATTACTTACTGTTTCACCCTTTTCCTGGATGTTTTGCGCCGTTGCTACTTTTACGCGACGAGGATCAGGAATTTCTAATATATAACCTACATAACGAGTAGATTCAATCTTACGTAATTTTAATGTAGAATCTTCTCGCGCTTTAAATTTAAACAAATCTTGACTGCGCACAGTACCTACAGTACCTAAAATCATATTGATTTCATCTTGGTCAAAGAGCCAAGTGATGTAGTGTGGATGACGAGATCGCATAATAGCGCCTACGACAGTGCGTTTTAAGTTGTCAAAGGGTCCAAATAGAACCACAACTGGGGATGTAATGGCGGTAAAAAGAAACATTAGGATGATAAATTTTACCCAACCTTTACTAAAGAATCGTTTCATGCGTAACTCCTCTATCTCTTATAAATCTGTATATTTTTCTGTAGTAATACGCTCTTTAAAATGTTCAATGTCTACAGCATTGCCAATCCAAATACGTTTTAGCGCATATGGATTATCGCCTACATGAACCCAACCTGGATTCATCGTTGTAGCTAATTTAATGCCATTATCAGCTACTGCTTTTTCTGTATATTCTGTTACGCGCCCATAAGGATAGCAAAACCATTGATTATCAATGTCTAATTTTTCTTTTAATGCCACCTGTGCTTTTACAATATTGTTTAATTGCTCGCTTTCAGATAAATCAGTCATACGAATATGGTCATATCCATGGCTCGCAATGGTAATACCATTGTCTTTCATTTCCTTAACTTGCTCCCAAGTGAGGCGTGTGCCCATATCGCCAGGATTGATATACACTGTGCCAGCAAAGCCATATTCTTTGAGGACTGGATACACAATCGTATATGTATCTTCGTAGCCATCATCAAAAGTGAGAACCACTGGTTTTACTGGGACCGCTTTACCATGACGAACATAATCATTTAGCTGCTCCATAGTCAACGGATGAAATCCATTGTCATGTAAGAACTTCATTTGCTCACGGAATAAATCTTCCCTAATAACTGCATCATTATCTTTATCCGGACCTACTTTATGATACATGAGAACAGGAATACCATCAGGTACAGCTGTAGGTACGTCTTCTTTTACTTTTGTAGCTGCCGCCTCTGTCTTAGTGGCTCCACCACTAGTAGTCGCCGTCTCTGTGCCACAAGCCGTCAAGATTAAAGCTAGGCTACAAAGCATACAAAGGACGAGTAGTAATCGCTTCATTTTTGCCTCCTAATTTATGCTCATTATTGTTTTTCTTTTACAAACACGAATTCAATCTATATTATACCACAAGGCACATTATTGTTGCATTATGTATTCATGGTTAGCTCCTCTATGCCTTATATTGACAGGGATTTTCACCCTTCGGTATACTTTAATTATAGACATAGAATCATATACTCTAACTATAGATACAACATCCTATACTCTAACTATAGACACAGCATCATATATTCTAATCTCAACAATAGGAGCTGGTATGTCAATGAAAAAATTAGCCTTAATCCAATTAGCCACTGAAGTAGGACATATTGATAAAAATTATGCCATGGTCCGCGAAGCCATACTAAAAGCAGCAGAAGGCGCGCCGCATATAATTGTTTTGCCTGAAACCTGGAATACAGGTTTCTACCCTACTGCCGACTTAATTAAAGAGGCAGATGCCAATGGAGATCGTACACAAGAATTCTTAAAAGAGCTAGCTCAAGAAACTCATTGTCATATTGTAGGTGGCTCTGTTAGTACGGTAAAAGACAGTCAAGTATACAATACAACCTATATAGTTAATCGTGCAGGAGAAGTTATTTCTTCCTATGATAAAGTTCATTGCTTCTCACCTGCCAAAGAAGATGTGTTTTATGCGGGCGGCATGGGCGTGCATAAATTTATGTTAGACGATTTAGCATGTTCCTCCATCACATGCTATGATATTCGCTTTCCTGAGTTAGTGCGTATGGCCGCCCTCCAACATATTGATATACTTTTCGTTCCCGCCCAATGGCCTACATCAAGGCTTGCACATTGGCGCATTTTAAATCAAGCTCGCGCCATCGAAAATCAAATGTTTGTCTGTGCCATCAATGGCTGTGGAGCCATAGGACGAGCTACCATGGCCGGCCACTCCTTAGTGATAGACCCATTTGGTGAGATTCTCCTAGAACTTGATTCATCCCCTAGTATCCAATACGTAATGATTGACCCAGAAGTTATAAAGCCAATTCGCGAAAAGATTAATGTATTCAAAGATCGTCGCCCTGAGCTCTATAAACTGTAAACAAACCTAAATAGATTGTATATATGAGCGCCAATATTTCCAGTAAATCCATGATTTAACACTGTTAGTCCTCTACAATCCATGATTTAACGCTGTAATCCTCTACTTTATATTTGTAGTGCCACTCTACTTTTAGCCTTGTAATTAAAATTTCTATATTCTTGTTACTTAACACAAATTTTCAAGAATATTTAATTTTGCAAAATTAAATATAATATGTCCTTTATATAGCCCTTAACCCCGTAGTTAAGGGCTATTTTAAGTTTACACCAGAAAATTTAAACCTTGACCGGTGCATTCCACTTGCACCTTTTGACCTAATTTGTAATTGCAAGGTAGACATCTAGTGCTTTTTAACGTATGATAAATTATGTTAGATGTATTTTTGTAATATATGTTTTGATAAAAACGTATATCGTTAGGGAATGATAACGGAGGCATGACTCATGACTGTCAAACGCAATGACAAAGAAAAAAGAGAGACGCTGAAGCAGTACCAACCAAAGAAGCGAAAACAGCTAGTACACGAAATTGGTACCCCTGACACCAAATCATTACGATTTACAGCGCTAGCCTTTGCTTCGCTACTAAATCCAATCCTACCTACTGTAAAACCGCGAAAGGCTGTAACTGGGGAAGCATTTTATAACTGCTTAAGCCTTAAAATCGCGCGTTTACGGAAAAGTAAGGGTTTATTACAACGCGACCTCGCTAAGCTCTCAGGAATTAGTATATCCTACTTATCGCGCATTGAGCGAGGCTATGCAGTACAGGGCGTTACCCTTGATATTTTATCCCATCTAGCAGATGCGCTACAGATTGAGATGCAAAATATATTTTCCTTTACGCCTGATGAAATTGCGCAAGCTCACTATCGAAGTGAAATAAAGAAATTCAACTAAACTATTAAAACAAAAATAAGCCTCTCATGGTCCCTATTACAGTGTAACTACTAGCTAGTGAACAACTAATTAAGCAACTAGCTAAAAATTATATGCCTGTAATAAGAGTCATGAGAGGCTTTTGCAATATACAGATTTTGGGTGTTTTGGTGTTTGTTTTTTGTTTTTATTTTACCAATCGATCAGGTACTTTCATTTCCATAAAAGCATACGTCCCATTCGCAATCATAAGTAACTCTTTATCTTGAAGATTAAGTGTGGAGCGAATTTCGCTATCCCGATTAGCTAATATTTTACCACTCCAGTTAGGGTCAATTAGAGATGAGCAACCAATAGCAGCAATTTCAGAATGATTTAAAGCGGCTTCTAAGTCTGCACGGTCACGAATATCACCAACTGAAATTAATGGCATGCGTCCATTAATTGTATCATGAACATAGGCCAACATCGACTTGTCTTGGTATTCCTCTACATTAGTTTTACGATCATAACGAGTTAACGAAATATGTAAATAATCTAATTTTTTATCCGCTAATTTATCAACTAGCCATAAAGTCTCTTTTAAATTGAAACCTGGATTAGTTTCTTCGCGCGGAGAAAAACGATAACCTACAATAAAGTTAGGCACATCCATAGAATCTACCGTATCAATTACAGTATCTACAACGCGTTCAATAAAATGATAACGCTTTTCTAACGTACCGCCCCATTTATCTTCACGACGATTGGAATGAGGTGAGAAAAACTGATGTAGTAAATAATGATTAGCACCGTGTAACTCTACACCATCAAAACCAGCTTTAATGGCTCTAACCGTAGCTTGTTTAAAGTTCTCAATAATCTCTTCTATCTCTTGGTCAGTTAGCGCTCTTGGCGTTTCTGCCCCTTCTCTTTCAGCTGCTACAGCGCTTGGTGCTACCGGCTGTTCTCCTTCAATTGTTTTGCTATCAGTCATGCGGCCTGCATGGAAAATTTGTAAAATTGCTTTCGTACCATCACGCTTAATCGTCGAAGCTAAACGGCTAAGGCCAGGAATGAATTTATCATCATATACGCCTAGTTCACCAGTCCAGCCCATACCGTTTTTTTGGATATTAGCTACGCCAGTAATAAATAAGCCAACATCGCCAGTACGCATTCCATAATAGGCAATTTCATCACCTGTAACAGTGCCATCATAATAGCTCATCCGCGTTGTCATTGGAGGAATAGCCAATCTATTTTTAATTTCCAAACCACGTTTAAATTTGAGAGTATCGGTTAATTTTCTCATTATTTACTCCTAACTAGTCTCTATCTTGAACATTTAAAATCCATTGGTTATGCTCTTATAAATGTATGCACATGCATTTATAAGAGCATAACTATATGTAAACGACATAGCTAAGTACCACGTCCCGTGCCTAGCCATATCGGAATCCCCATTTAGCCATAATCAGCTACTAGCATAATTATTTAATACTATAAAATGAGTGTAATACTTCTTCTACAATAGGCTCTGCTGCCGCTAATTTTTCTAATCCATGAGCAGTTATTCCTATATATACACCACGTTTATCGCAGCTACAGGAACCTCGCTCAATACAACCACAATTCACATCTTCCATACGAAGAATCATGCGCGACATAGCGCTTTGGCTAAGACCAACTTGCTCTTGCAAAGTGTTAAGACGCAATTTATGTTCTTCTGCACGTTCTAAAAAGTGGAGCACATAATACGCATTTAAACTTAAATTAATACGCGATTCTAACGCATGCTCTAAAGCTTCTGAAATCTCTCGCACACGCTTATAATCTGTAAACCAGCGCGTAAAAAAATCAGTCATACATGTCCTCCTTTCTCGATCCTCATAAAAATCAGATTATGTCATTTCATCTTATCTTTAAAATGCATGCACATGCATTTACATTTATTATATTACACTATCACTTACAAAAAAGCAAGTCCCCTCAAAAATTTTCTAAGAAATTGCTCCCTCGATGTAAGTAAATCTTGTGTAATACAATTAAAACGCTCTACGCTCTAATTCCTAGCCTACTCAGCCTATACAATTAAGTAGTAATTTTCAATGTCTAAGAACTCACCATTTTTTACGCCCACTTCAGGTATGGATCCAGAAAATGTAAATCCAAATTTCTTATGTAGCTTTACGCTAGCTTCATTGCCTCCCGTAATAACAGATACAACAATATGAATACTATCATCCTCTTTAGCATAAGCTAAAATAGATTCCATCAACTTAGAAGCCACACCTTTGCGTCTAAAATCAGGCCCTATATAAATAGATAGTTCCACAGTTCCTGCATAGGCTTCCTTACTTCTATATTCGGATAAAGTAGCATATCCTGCCACAACATCATCGATAGTAGCTACGATTAAAGGATGATTTAATATATTATGCGCTTCATACCAAGTGGTCCATTCTGCTATAGTACGTGGCTCAATATCAAAAGTAGCTACACCATGTAATACTTCGTAATTATAAATATCTAATAATGCTGGTACATCTTCACGAACGCCAGTTCTAATTTTTATCTCACTCATGCTCTATCTCCTCAAATTAATACCCATCAGACTATGTTTCTAGCTGATGCAATAACGATGAAAAACTACAATTTAATATACTTTACCGGGCAAAACCATTCCCCTTTAGCTGCCCCTTCTATTAAACTGTAATGATTTATTATAACATACGAGGTCTACTAAAATCCTACCACATAAAGCTATAATTTATAAATATTTTGCTAGCATGTTTATATTGTAAATTTAACGTTAAGATTATATACATTTCTAAGATTAATGAATTGATAATTTTTGATTTATGGCGTCTTATTTCACTTTATAGGCTTAATTTTATGAGCCTATATGTAATCAGTCATCTATAAAGTAAAAAGGCCTTAAAGCTCAAATAATAGAGTTTTATAGGACTTTTAAATTAATCCCATTTACATATCTTCTCCATTTGGGCTGGAAGCTACCTTGGTGCAATACCAAGTATCGTATATAAAAAAATGCCATACCATTTAGTATGACCTATATAATAGCGACTTCCTACTCAGTGGCGGTAGATTTCTCTTCGAGAAATCGTACGAGCCGAACTACGTGACACTCTATGTTTTGTGCATCACTTCGTTCTTTCAAAACATGAGTTCTACGTATCTGTGTATCTGTTAGCGACTTACTGCTCAGTGGCTGTAGATTCCTCTGCGAGAAATCTTACGCCATGAGCTAAAAGACTGACTCATGTTTGTTCGTCGTTACCATGCCTTGGTACATTTTAAATACGTTCTGTTCGGATGCTGGCTATTCTTCTCCTAAGAATCGTACGCCCCGAACTACGCGATTCACTCTAATTTATTCGTAGCTACCGCTCCTCTAAATTAGGTTCACTGCGTATCCCTCGTCGCTTCTATTGTTCTTAGTCCATAGAGATACTTTTGCCATGTTGGCTGGAAGCTAGCTTGGTGCAATACGAAGTATCATATATATAAAAGAAAAAGGCCATACCATTTGGTATGACCTTTTTCTTTTAGTCAATCAGC
>Ga0129306_1000113_pt1 | contig 135904 bp, 119 predicted proteins | sample P827metagenome_FD_94438 | JGI IMG/M metagenome (GOLD analysis project Ga0129306, IMG submission 94438) | Capybara group fecal microbial communities from Wisconsin, USA - P827 metagenome | ecosystem: Host-associated > Mammals > Digestive system > Large intestine > Fecal | place: USA: Wisconsin...
GTAGCTGTCCTTAAGCTTTGCGTAGTTCTCGCCTTTTGAAAGGTTGTCCATGTCGATGACGCTCTGGTAGTATCTTGCCCGCTTGGGAAGATTTTTCGTGTCGGTGGTCTGGATTTCAATGTCAAAAATCTGACTGTCATTTTTGGTGTAGACGTCAAATCTTACGCTCTTGACTATACCCGGGGGGGCATATAATTAAAGCAAATTTTTCTTCTTCAGGAAAACTTTAAATCAAAAAAATTTGGAGAAAGTAACATGAAAAAGTGTATTTCTTTAATCGCGGCGCTTGCCCTCGCACTGGCAGTCGCCGGCTGTGCAAATGACTCTGACAGCCTTGTCTCAACGGCTGCTGCATCTTCAGTTAAGCGCAATGCAGAATCAGCGCCTGCTGCAGCTACAACTGGTATTATTTATAACGATTCAAGCAACGACATTAACAACGGATATACTGTTGTTTCTGGTGCAGAAGCTTTCAACAAAAAGTATGAATATGATACGGAAGCCGGTGTTACTTATTATGTCAACTGGTGTGACGGTTATAATTCTGATCCTAATTCCTATTTTGTTCATTATACTTTTACAAATCTCCCTGATGGCTTGGTTGATTGTGAGATTATTGTATATGATGCTTCTGACAATCGAATTGTGTCTACAGATGATAGTAATCCTATCCATTTTACAGGAACAGGCGGTAAGGTTTATATTAAGGTAAATCCTAGAAGTGCTTCTAATACTACTGGAAAATGTGCCTTCCGTGTGTACGTTAATCGAAGTTAAATATATTGCTGTCATTCAACAGACCGGGTTTTCGCCCGGTCTTTTTTTATGTCCGCCATAGAATTTTGGAGATAAATCAAAAGCCTTCTTCCTTTTCCCGGTAAAAAATTAGTGAAATAAACAAAAAAGTTTGACTATACCCGGGGGGGGGCATATTATTAATATGGAAGCAATGACGCTAATGCGGAATTGTTAAAGGAGGTAAAAATATATATGAAAAAAAGACTTATGTTGCCTGCGGTAATAGCGGCATTACTCATGGCAATCTCGTTCACGTCCTGCAGCGAAGAAGATGACAGCGCCTTTGAATCCGCTGTTGCTGCAGCCAAAGAAAGAAACAAGGAAACGCCGGCTACTCCGTCCACCCCAACACCCCCGCCGCCACCAGCAAATGTTACGGTCACCTTTGACGTAAACGGCGGAACTGCCCTTGCAACGAGCGAATATACCTTTGTAACTGGTAGAAGTTTTCAGAGTGGAAGCGGTTTAACTTATCTTCCAATTACTACAAAAGAAGGCTATGAATTCCAGAACTGGAACACAAAGCCGGACGGCACAGGCTCGTCACTGACCAGCCTGTATCAGACAATAAATTCTACCGTTACATATTACGCCTACTGGAAGCCTCTGATTACAAAAGTAGAGACAACCGTAACAAACTATGTAAATCTTGAAATCGGCGAGCAGAAGGTATTTACTTTCAAATATGAACCAGCTGACGCTTCTACAAACTGGTCTTATAGTGTTGCTTCTGATTTTAACGGCATAAGCTGCACTATTAAAGACAATCATGATGGTTTTGTTGAATATACCCTGAGCGGAACTTATGCAAAAACTGGAATATTCACAATTACAGAGACAAAGTCCAACAAGGCCTATGCAATTGAAGCAACTGTTAACAAGCCTTCAGGTAACATACCTGTCCTTTCTCTGGACACGGCTTCAAGTACAGACCCTGCAAAGTATACTGGTCTTGACAAAACCCTTGATTCCACCACACCCATGCTGCTTTATAAGATTGATTTGCTGGCAGACACATCTTATACTTTCCAGTTTGTAAACAGAAACAATCAGGATACGATAGGCGCAACAGACCTGGGCTACTGTAACTTAATTTTGTATAATTCAGAGCTTACTGATTGGATTTCTTATCGTACTTCTATTACAGGTGGTTATCAGGTTCGCCCGTATTCTTCACAGACATGTTATGTGGCAATCCAAAAAAGTTATGGTAATACAGCTAAAGGTGGCGTTCACGTTTACAAGACTCCTTCTGTTACGGCAATTAATCTTCCTGAAACAACTGTAAATTTAACTTTGAGTGACAATTGGATTAGATATGTTGAGTTTACAACCACTCCAGCCGATGCTTATATGAACCTTTCAATTACCTCATCAGATAACACAGTTGCACGACCATCTTGGAACTATAGTACTGACAAGCATTTTTGGATTTATTATTATAAAGCTGGAACTGCAACCTTTACTATAAAGGACACTCTCACAAACGTTAGTACAACTTGTACTATAAATATAACAGGAACAAATGTAACAAGTCTTGCCCTATCTCAAACAACGCTTGCAATTTCTCAGGGGGAAACAAAAACACTTACGGTGACTCCAACTCCTGAAAATGCAAATGTAAGTTACTCAACTGGTAACAATGATTATCGAATTGCAAACTGCAGTCTTTCAGGTTCAACTGTTACTGTTACAGGTGGCGTAGTTCCAGGAACAACTACGTATACAATTAGAGATTCTTACACATCTAAGTATACTACCTGTACAATCACAAACACTACGGGCATAACGGCTGCCGCTGTAACGGATGAGCTCCCCGTTGTAGGTTCTGCGGCAAGCACAAGCCTTGCAGACTACACAATTGCTACAGTAAATAATGCCCAGCCAGTCAAATATTACAAGGTTGAAGTGCCTGCTGCAAACTCCGGAAAAAGATATAATTTCCAAACGGCGAGAAATGGCTACAATCCAATCATTGGAGAAACTTTTGTCGCAGGAGAGTGTTACTTCTATTTGTATGATCAAGACTTCAATCTGCTAACTTATGAATATTCAGGTACAATCCAAAGAAATCTTACGGCCGGCACATACTATTTTGCAATTGTGTATTACTGGCCGTATGAAACTAATTCTTGGTCTGCCAAAGGTGGCGTCCATCTTTACGTAACAAACTAGCTGGTTTCCGTTCACTGAGCGGAGTCGAAGTAAAAATCACCCTATATGTGGTGGTTTCGACTCCGCTCAACTCTCACTTTCATTCTTTTTGGGCAGGCACCTTTTTTTTCACAAAAGTGCTGACGATAATGCCGCTTTTGTACAATTCCGTACACTTTTTTTCTTTAAGATACTTAAAAGTCAATTGACTATAATTTCTATAAAAGCTATTATTTTCTATAATTACAATCATTTCTATTATCTTATAAATGGAGAAAATCGATGGCTACAAAGTATGTTTACTTTTTCGGCAACGGTGACGCAGAAGGCGACGAGTCAATGCGTCCAATCCTTGGTGGCAAAGGTGCAAACCTTGCTCAGATGGCAAAAGCTCCTTTGAGTCTTCCTGTTCCACCAGGATTCACAATTTCAATTGATGTATGTCAGGAATATTACAAGCTTGGCAAAAAATATCCTGCTGGTCTTGACGCAGAAGTTGCAAAATATCTCAACAAACTCGAAACAACATTCGGCAAAAAGCTCGGCGACGAGAACGATCCACTTTTGGTTTCTGTCCGCTCAGGTGCCGCAGAATCTATGCCAGGTATGATGGACACAATCCTCAACCTCGGTCTTAACGATAAATCAGTTGTTGGCCTTGCTAACAAAACAAACAACCCACGTTTCGCATGGGACGCTTACCGCCGCTTCATCCAGATGTACGGTAACGTTGCTATGGGCGTTGACCATGACAAATTCGAAGAGATCATTTCTTCTGTAAAGGCAAAGGCTGGAGTTAAAGAAGATACAGAACTCACAACAGAGAACCTTCAGGAAATCGTTGCTAAGTACAAGGAAATGTACAAAAAAGAAAAGGGCGAAGATTTCCCGCAGGATCCACAGGTTCAGATGTGGGGCGCAATCGGCGCTGTATTCGGCTCTTGGATGAACGAGCGCGCTATCATCTACCGCAAGCTCAACAACATCGACGAGAACGTTATCAAAGGTACTGCCGTAACAGTTATGGCAATGGTATTCGGTAACATGGGTGAAACATCAGGAACTGGTGTTGCATTCTCTCGCGACCCATCTACAGGTGAGAACCACTTCATGGCTGAATACCTCATCAACGCTCAGGGTGAAGACGTTGTTGCTGGTATCCGCACTCCAATGGATATCTCTGCTCTCGAAAAACAGCAGCCAGAAATCTTCAAAGAAATTTCAACAATCCGTGACCGCCTCGAGGCACACTATCACGATATGCAGGACATGGAGTTCACAGTTCAGGAAGGCAAACTCTTCATGCTCCAGTGCCGCAACGGTAAACGAACAGGTCCAGCAGCTGTTAAGATGGCTGTAGACATGGTTGCAGAAGGCATGATCACAAAAGAGCAGGCTCTCTTGCGCGTTAAACCGGATCAGCTTGATCAGCTCTTGCACCCACAGTTCGAGGCAAAAGCACTCAAATCTGCTAAACCATTGGCATCTGCTCTCAACGCTTCTCCGGGAGCTGGTTGTGGTGAAATCGTATTCACTGCTGACGAGGCTGTTGCAGAAGACAAAGCAGGCAAAAAAGTTATCCTCGTTCGCAAAGAGACATCTCCAGACGACATCGCCGGAATGTATGTTGCTCAGGGTATCCTCACTTCTACAGGTGGACGTACATCACACGCAGCTGTTGTTGCCCGCGGTATGGGTACACCATGTGTTTGTGGTTGTTCAGACGTTGTATTCACAGGAAAAGATACTGTTACAATCGGTGGTAAGGCATTCAAGAAGGGTGACTACATTTCTATCGACGGTTCAACAGGTAAAGTATACGGCGAAGTTATCCCTGTAACTCCAGCTTCAGTTTCTGGCGACCTCGAGACATTCCTCTCTTGGGCAGACGAAGTTCGCGCTTCTTCTTGCCGCAAAACTCCATCTGGAAAAACTGTTAAGGGATTCGATGTTCTCGCTAACGCAGAGCAGAACGAAGCTCCACAGGCATTCCGCTTCGGTGCAGCTGGTATCGGTCTTTGCCGTACAGAGCACATGTTCTTCGAAGAGCCAAAACTTACATCATTCCAGAAGATGATCATTTCTGACACAACAGAAGAGCGCAAGGCTAACCTCGCAGCAATTCTCCCACTCCAGCAGAAAGACTTCTACGGAATCATCAAAACAATGGAAGGTCGTGCAGTTACAATCCGTCTTCTCGACCCACCGTTGAACGAGTTCGTACAGGCTGAGACTCCAGAACTTGCTTCTGCTCTCGCTAAAAAACTCGGCGTAGCAGTTGAAGTAATCAACAAGAAATATGCTGAGCTCAATGAGCACAACCCAATGCTCGGTCATCGTGGTTGCCGTCTCGCTATCACATATCCAGAGATTTACGAGACACAGGTTGAGGCTATCGCTCGTGCTACAGCACAGGCTGAGAAAGAAGGTCTCAAACATGACGTTCGCATCATGATTCCAAACGTAACAACATTCGCTGAGCTCAAACAGATTCGCGCTCAGGCAGAGGCTGTTATCGCTAACGTTAACAAAGAGCTCGGAACATCACTCAAGTTCCAGATTGGTTCTATGATCGAGTTCCCACGCGCTGCTGCTACAGCTAACCAGATTGCTGAGTACGCTGACTTCTTCTCATTCGGTACAAACGACCTTACTCAGACTACATTCGGCTTCAGCCGCGACGACTACTCTAAGTTCATCGATTCTTACTTGGATCAGAAAGTTCTCCTCCAGGATCCATTCAAGACTTTGGACGAAGACGGCGTAGGAGTTATGATCGGCCTCGCAGAAGAGAAGGGACGTGCAGTTAAGGCTGACCTCCACCTCGGAATCTGTGGTGAGCACGGTGGTGATCCAGCTTCTATCGAGCTCTGCTACAAACTCGGCTTGAACTACGTTTCTTGTTCACCGTTCCGAGTTCCAGCAGCTCGTCTCGCTGGCGCACAGGCAGTTATCAAGTCTAACAAATAAAATTGCTTGTCGGGCCAATGCCCGATAAATGCACAAAAAAAGCACTTCCCGCATGGAGAAGTGCTTTTTTTGTGTCTAAAATCTATTCAGCTTTAACGGCCGCTGGGTCCATTTCCTTTCTGAGCCCAAGAACCTGCTCCAGTGGCAGGGAACAACATCTGGCAATTATTTCTGGTGAAATATTTTCACTCAGCAGATTTTTCGCGTTTGCAATGGCATTTTCGTGGGCACCTTCTTCTCGGCCTTCCTCACGGCCCGCCTCACGCGCAAGATATTTTTCTTCGTCAATTGTCTGCTGCCAGGTCATGTACTGCCTCCTCCATGTCATGTTTTTCTTTGCGAAGTTGACTTTTTCTTCAATGCTGCGGGAAAAGCCTGTTTCTGCATTTTCACCTTTTAAAAAGTGGAAGAAATCCCGTTCTTCCCTGCTTTTCAGTTTATCACACTCGGCCGCGTTAAAAAAGACTTTGTAGGTCCTGTCGTTCAATTTAATTTTCTTGTCCTCGCGGCACAAGTTCTCGAAGGTGTAGACCGGCAGGGCCTGGTGGAAAATGTCGTCCAGGCAGAGGAAAATCACGTAGCTGTCCTTAAGCTTTGCGTAGTTCTCGCCTTTTGAAAGGTTGTCCATGTCGATGACGCTCTGGTAATAGCGGGCCCGCTTGGGAAGGTTCTTTGTGTCGGTGGTCTGGATTTCAATGTCGAAAATCTGCCGGTCATTCTTGGTGTAGACGTCAAATCTTACGCTCTTGGCTTCGATTGTCTCCTGCATGGTCTTTTCAGCCTGGGGAACTTCCAGATGGTCGATTTCAATGTGAAGAAGCAGCTCCAGCAACTGGCGGCAAATCTCCGGCTCGCTTTCGAGAATCTTACAGAAAAGAAAATTGTCCGCGAAAGTCAGTTCGTCCCATGATTTTGTTCTTTTGATTTTTTCGGTCATAAAAATTCTCCTTACAGGAATCTAATTTTTCCTTGCATATATTTATTGCAAAAGAAATTCGATTTTGGGCAGCGTAGATTAAAAATTCCTCGGAAAAGAAGAAAAATATGACAAAACTGATAATCAGTAAGCCTGCGCCCGGGCGAAAAGTGGAGAAATTTAAGAAAAATGAAAGAATTTCTATAAAAAGAAGCGAAAAAATGCAAAAAAATATTGACTATACGGGGGGGGCATATAATTAAGCCAAAATCTTTCAGTCTGAAGGATAACATTCACAAAAAGGAGAAAGAACGAAATGAAAAAAATTCTTTCAGTTGCTGCTGCAATCGCACTTGCTGCTGCACTTATCTCTTGTGGTGACTCAAGCGACGAATTCTCAGGCGCTGTAGACACCTACAAAACTCTTTCGGCACCATCGGTAAAAGCAAAAGCTTACCCTGGCGTTAACTACGTTACTTGGGCACCAGTTGCACAGGCTACATCATACGATGTTTATCGTATCGCTGACGGTGCTGCTTCTGGTACATACCTTGGTAATGTTACAGCTGCTTCTGGTACTGCAAAGGCTGACGTTGCTTCAACATCAAACGTTATCGCTGACGGAAAAACTTACGAGTACGTTGTAGTTGCTCTTGCTGGTAACACAAACAACACAAGCGGTTCAACAGTTCCAACTCGCTCAATCTACCTCGCAGCTAACAAAGGTTCAGCTTCTGTAAAAGCTTATGTTCCAGCTGCTGGTACAAAAATCACTGATTTCACAGATTCTTACACAAAGAACTTCCTCAAGAAGTATGCTGATGCAAAATCTCTCGAGAAAGCTGGTGCAAAAATCACTTTCGTAAACGATGTTCTCGGTGGTGGTGACCTCTACGCTACATACCCAGCTACAGCTGGTTTCAAATTCGGCGTAAAATTCATCAACAAAACACAGCCAGATTTCATCAAAAAGGCAAACACAAACACAAATGCTGCTCTTTACCTTGAGGACTACACAGCTAACGAAACAGCTACAACTCTCGGTGCAGGCGAATACGAAGCTTACGTAACTGTAGCTCCAGTTTGTGATTACTACCCAACAACTGTAACATTCAGCCTCGGAACCTACACAATCCCAGAGCTCAAAGTTACAAAAGCAACTGCTATCACATCTGCTAAATTCGTTTCTGAGAAAAAAGCTGTTGTACAGTGGACTCCAGCTGTTCTCGCTTCAACAAAAGCTGCAGCTCCAACAACAAACTACAAAGTTTACCGCACAGAGGGAACACTTGCTGACGGAAACACTCTCGTTGCTGTAACTGCTGAAATCAAAACAACAGACCTCTACAACCCAGGTGCTGATACAAACAATATCGACACTGTTGTTACAAACAACGCTGTCGTAGCAAACTCTGAAGACGAAGTTGCTAAGATTTACTATGTTGAAGACGAAGTTCCAGCTGCCGGACAGTACACATACTTCGTAGTTAACACAGACGGAACAGAGTTCGAAAAGATTGGTACAACAAATGCTGTTGCTTACGTTTCTTCAACAGCTGCTGCTTACGCTCTCGACACAACAGATGCTCCAGCAATCACTGGTACTAACATCTCTAAAGACAAGGACAACCTCCTTAACGTAATCAAAGTAACTGCTAAGAAGGGTAACTCTAAGCAGAAGAAACTCACACTCTCTTACATCAACCTCGATGCAAAAGTTACATCAGGTGATAACTACGTTAAGACATTCGACGCTTCTAAGTTCACAACTGCTGAAGTTACAACAAACAACGACATCACAGAAGAATCTTACATCTTCTACGTTGAAAAGGCTGCTATCGGAACATACCTCCTCAAGCTCACAGCTGAAGAAGACGGAAAAGCTCCACAGTCTGCATACGAGGTTGTATACGTAACAGGTGTGACAAATGTTGATATCTCTGGTCTTACAATCACACAGACAGGTGCTCTTGTAACAGACAACAAAGCCCTCATCGTTGATACAAAAGTAACAGCTGATACAGTTGGCCTCTACAAATACCAGCTCGTAAAAGTTGAGACAGTTAAACCAAACACAACTGCTACTGATTACACTAACTACGTAACAGTAACTTCAACAACAACTGACATTACAGTTAAGTATGATACAGGCATTTCTGCTGCAGATGCTGCAGATGCTAGTAAAGACTATACTAAGTATGGTGTTAACCTTGTTACTGACAATGCTGCTACACCAACATACAAGACAGCAAATGCTTACGCTATCGTTTCTGGAATCAACGGTGAAACATCAACAGCTGGTAAAGCTACAACACGTGTATTCTCTGTTAAGAAGATTCTTGCAGCTGATGCAACAAACTACAAATATTCTGACAACAACGCTAACGGTACAGTTACAAAGAACTACTAATAGTCTGTTGGTTAGAAAATCCCTGTCGGCTCTGTCCGGCAGGTTCAGCGGGGCAAAAGCCCTGCTGGCTTCAAGGCCACTTTCTCTTCGGAGAGGGTGGCTTTTTTTGAATGGGGGCAGTATGGCACGGGAAATTTACAGCACAGAATTTAAAAAGCAGGTTGTCCGCGAATACGAGCAGGAAAATTTCGGCTATAAAAAGCTTGCCAAAATGTACAACCTTGACCGAGACACCGTGCGCAACTGGGTGTTAAACCCCCGCCTGCACGACAAAGAAAGCCCCGAAGGTCAGGCTGGCACCAAGTCAATTGAAAATCCCGTAAAAGACATAGAATATTACCGTGAAGCCGCCGCCTACTGGGAAAATTACGCTCACCAGCTAGAAGCCCAGATTGAAGAAAAACTTTTGACACGTTCTTTCCTTCCTGATTCTGATACACTTCTTTAAACATCATTTAAATTGTGCTAATATTATATTTCAGGTTGGCTATGGTAAACTTCGTAAATAACAAAAATTTCAAGTCACTTTTGGCGGGCTACATCCGTTATTTTTTGCCTCTTGCAGGTCTTCTTCTTTTTTTCTTTGCACCTGCAACGATTTCTTCTATTAACTTGTATGAAAATGCAGAAAATTCTGCGCCTGTGGTAAATATTCTTGCCTACAGGCTTCCTTTTGATTCAAACCTTAACCTTGAATTCGGTCTTGTTCGGGTTTTGCTCTGGTCGGTTTATTTCCTTCCATGCACTGTGCTTTTTTCGATAACGGCTTTTATCCTTGAAAAAAAGCGGGGAATCAACCTTCGAAAAATAAATTACTATTTTATCCTTGCAAGCTTAACTATTTATCTTTTCTGCATGGCTGTCTGTCTTGTGGCCAATGCAAACTGTTTTGCCTGGTTTTTGACACTTCCAATCTATATTTATCTGGTTTTTCTGCTGGCAGTTTTTGCCCATCTTTTTTATGCCTTCAGCGGTATTTTTTATTTGAGGAAGAACAATCCAGAATACGAAGAATTTGTCAAAATGCGAGAAGAAGATTCTGAAGATTCTCCAGAATTCAATGCAGCAACCTTGTTTTCAATTACAGGTCTTTCTGCCCTGCATTCACATGTAAAGCACAAGGTTCGCCGTCTTTCAATCAAAACAAAATTCACTTTTGTAATCACCGGGGTCATGATTGTAATTCTTCTTGCTTTCATGCTTCTGATTCTCAACAGCTACAAAAAAATGTTCACCGAGGCCGTAAGCGATGTTGGACGAGCTCAGGCTGAACAGACTGCCGCGGTTTACGATTCTGCGGACGGAAAATACGAAAAAATTAAGGCTTTTTTTGACGAGCAGGCTGCCGCAAACAATTTTGCCGAAACGCCATTTGAGCGCATCGACATTATAATTACCATGGACAAGGAGCCGGTGGTTTATCTAAATGACTGGGAAGTTACCACAGAGCTGCCGGAATTCAATGTCTTTGCCTACACTACTGGCAAGCCCAAAGAAATCGATGAATCCGAAAAAATCCTTTCAAACGAGCAGGCCGTGGACTATCTTAAGCGATACAAAAACGGTGCCTACAAAAAGGAATATGTCTTCAACAAGTCAAACCGCACCTGCAAATACATTTATCCGGTTACTTTTGCGCGAAAGGCCGGCAAAAAACTTGTGGGATTTACAATCGTCACTTACAAACTTCAGGTTCTCATGAGGCAGTTTTTCCGCACCAAGGTCTTTGTACTTACGATTATCACGATTTTCCTATATGTTTCGGTGCTTTTTTCGATTCTTCTTGCTGACTTTATCTTTAACCCTCTGCTCTTCCTTCGTAAAAATGTCCGCAAAACTTCCCGCTCAATCGAAAAAATCATGAGCGGAACGGCAAAAAATTCTTCAAATGCCGTAAAATTCACTGACACAATTAAAACCAACGACGAAATCAAGGACCTTTCTCTTGAAATCGGTGAGCTGGTGGGCCTTATCAAGGGAATCATGCCCTACGTTTCTTTTTCGACCCTGCAGCACGCAGAAAAAGTCAGCGACGGCGGCGAAAAGAAAAACGGCACGACTTCCCGCGACCTGTGCTTCCTGTTTACGGATATCCGCGGATTTACTTCACTTTGCGAAGGTATGGCGCCAAAAAAGGTTGTTGAAATCCTTAACCGCTACCTTGATATTGAAACTCAGATTATTTTGGATAACGGCGGCGATATCGACAAATTTGTCGGTGACGAAATGATGGCCTTCTTTTCCGGCCCCCGCAAAGAAATCAATGCATGTAAGGCTGCCATGGAAATCAGGGCGGCCATGCGTGAACAGCAGCAGATTTCCATGGAAGACGGCTCAACTTACGTTTCAATCGGAATCGGAATCAACACCGGCAAGGTAACTTTTGGCCCGGTCGGTTCCCGTACCCGCAAGGACTTCACTTCAATCGGCGACACGGTCAATCTTGCTGCCCGTCTTGAGGGAGCAAACAAGGCTTACGGTTCCAAGTCAATTATTACCGAAGCCGTCTATCAAAAACTCAGGGACATGTTCATTTGCCGCGAACTTGACTTTATCACCGTCAAGGGCAAAACAGAGCCTGTACGAATCTACGAAATTTTGCAGCTCAAAAATCAGGCGACAAAAACAAATGCAACTGACAAGCTCAGTGACATTAAACAGATGTTCGAGAGCGGTCTTGAACTGTACCGTCAGCAAAAGTGGGAAAAGAGCGAGGCCTGCTTCTCGGAGTGTGCCTTAAAATACAACGATATGCCATCTGTGGTCTTTTTGGACCGAATCAGGCATTTCAAGGCAAATCCGCCTGACAAAAACTGGGACGGCGTTTTCAAAATGAGCGTAAAATAGGGGAAATATGAATCTTTCTGCTGAAATTGAATTCAAAATTGACTTTAACGACTGCGATCCCATGAAGATTGTCTGGCACGGCAACTACATCAATTATTTTGAGCGGGCTCGCTGTGCTCTTTTGGACAAAATAGGCTACAATTACATCGACATGGAAAATTCAGGCTATTCTTTTCCTGTCACGGAAGTCAAGGCAAAGTATCTGAAGTCCCTGCGTTTTGGCGATGTCTGTCGTGCAAAGGCTACCCTTGTTGAATACGAAAACATGATAAAAATCAATTTCGAGCTTTACAATGCAAAATCCGGCGAGCTTACCACAAAAGGCACGGTGAGCCAGATGTGCATTGAAATGTCCAGCGGCAAAACTCAGTTTTTCTGCCCAAAATGCTTTACGGGTAAAGTCGAGCATTTTTTAGCAAAAGGTGGTTTTGATGATTAAAAAGCTGTCACTGATTTTTTTTCTGCTTTGCACCCTTACGATTTTGCCGGCGCAGGAAGCGGAATCTTTAAGCCAAAAAGACGAAAAAAGTTTTGCAGAAGTCTGTGAATTGATTTCGTCCAAAAAAATCACAAAAGGCGATTTCAAGCAGCTCAAATTCATTCACCGTTTTAAGCGTGAAATGGCTTCTTCCGGGATTTTTTTGATTTCTTCTGACGACGGAATTTTGTGGCAGACACAAAAGCCTTATTTTTCAACTATGGTCATGACAAAATCCGCAGTCATTCAGACCAATGCAAAGGGCAAAAAGTCGGTTCTTTCGGCAGAATCCAACGCAACTTTCGAGCAGTTTGCAAAAGTCCTGTCTTCGGTTTTTACAGGCAGATCCGAGAGCCTTACTGAAAATTTTGACGTTGAATTTATCGGAACAGTGGACAACTGGAACATCAATCTGATTCCCAAAAATTCTTCCGTACGTAAATTTGTCGAGGAAATTGAAATGGCGGGCAATCTTTCGGTCGATTTAATGACGATTCATGAGCCCAACGGTGACTACATACGCTATGAATTTTTGACTCACGTTTATCCTGATTCCCTGACGGCAGAAGAAAAGGCATTGTTCAGTGAAAAATAAGTTTTTTCTTTCGTGGATTTGTTTTCACGCCCTGATTTTATTTTCATTTCTGATTTCACTTCTTTTTGCCCCAAAAATTAATTTTTCAACCAGCCTTTTTGACATTCTGCCTCCTTCTTCCGGTCTGCGTGAAGTTCAGCTTGCAGACTCAAGGCTGGCAGAAAAAACCGGCCGGGCTGTGACAATTCTGGTAAAGGCTGATTCCTTTGGGCTTGCAAAAGAGGCCGCTGAAAAATTTTATTTTACCTATGCTGACGCAGAAGGCCGCGTGGAGCCGGATTTTTTTGATTCTCTTTCACTTTTTGTTGACGCTTCTTCAATCCAAGAAATCACGGCCTGGCTCCATCAGAACAGGTTTTTCCTTCTTGACCAGGAAAGCCGCGATCTTTTAACAAATGGAGCCGCTGACGAAATTGCCGGCGAAGCCCTTGCAAGTGCCTATGGTGCTTTTAATTTTTCGGATTTGTCCTATCTTGACCAGGATCCTTTTTTGCTGAGCGAGCGCAGCCTAAAAAATTTCCTAGAGGGTGGAATGATTTCTAGCACAAACATGGCATTGCGCGATGACATTCTTGCCGCAGAAAAGGATGGCGAATTTTATGTGCTGATTCGGGCCGGAATCTCTGCAAAGGGAGCTTCTCTGACAGGCAAAAAGAGTGCTGTCAAAAGCATTTACAAGACTTGTGAAACTTTGCGCAGAAATTACGGTTACGACGGTAAGGAAGTCAGATTTATTTTCTCCGGCGTGCCATTCCACAGTTATGAAAACGCTGCCAGCGCTCAGCGTCAGATTTCCATAATTTCAACGCTTGCCCTTCTGTTGATTGTACTGGCTTTTCTTTGGATTTTCCGCTCCCTTGTTCCGGCTCTTGTTTCTGCTCTGGCCGTGGCTTTTTCATGCGGAATCGGCTTTGTTTCAGTCCTGCTTTTTTTCCGTGGAATTCACATACTCACCTTTGTTTTTGGAACTACGTTAATTGGAACCTGCCTGGACTATTCGATTCATTTCTTTGTTAAATGGAAGAGTCCGGACTGCACTTCTGGAACTCAGGTCCGTAAGTCTATTATGCGGGGAATCACGCTGAGCTTTATTTCAAGCGAAGTCTGCATTGCGGCTTTGTTTTTTGCTCCTTTTCCGCTCTTAAAACAGGTGAGCGTATTTTTAATGGCCGGGCTTGCCACAGCCTACCTTTCGGTAGTTGCCCTGTATCCCATGATTCCCCTGCCGCTGCAAAAAAATTCGCCTTCAGCAAAAAAGCTTTTTGTTCCCAAAATTTCCGGCAAAGTCACTGCACTTATTCCTTTGATTCTTGTTCTGCTTTCGCTTCTTGTAATTGTAAAAAACTATCGTTCGTTTGTTATTAAAAACGATATTCGCTCTCTTTATTCTATGTCAGGCGAAATGATGCAAAATGAGATTACTTGTGCACAGGTTTTGAATACAGGTTCAAGTGGCTGGTACTTCATGCTCAAGGCAGATTCTCAGGAAGAACTTTTGCAGCTGAATGAAAAGGCCTGCGATTTTTTGGAGCAGACAATTGGCCGGCTTAAAAAAGGCAGTTTTCTTTCTGTGAGCCAGTTTATTCCTTCTGAAAAAGTTCAGCGTTCCAGCTGGCTTGCCGCAGAAAAACTTGTTGCCCTTGCTCCAGCTCAATATCAGGCTCTTGGTTTTGACGAAAGTGAAGTGGAAGAAATATGTGCTCAATACGAAAATAACTACCGGTCGTTAGAAGGTCATTTTATTCACCCATCCGATTCAAATCTTCCAAAAGTCATTAAGGATGCATTTTCCAGCCTCTGGATAGGCGAGCTTGAAGGTCACTTTTATTCCTGCCTTTTGCCCCTGCACCTTAACGGCAGTGAAACTGAGTCTCTTTTCAGGGAATATGCAGGTTCCAACCCGGGAATTTTCTTCGTTAACAAAACTGCCGATATTTCAAGCCAGCTTGATTTACTTTCTAAATCCATGCTCAAAATTCTTGCTCTTGCCTTTGTAGTGGTGCTGGCCATTCTGCTTTTTTGCTATCCGCCTCTTGTCGTGCTCAAAATTGCTGCAATTCCCTTTACGGTCACGATTGTAACTTCGGCGGTTTTGATTCTGTGCCGGGTCAGCCTGAGTTTTTTCCCTGTAACGGCTCTGGTGCTCGTATTCGGGCTTGGACTCGACTATGTGATTTACGCCATCGAAGGCAAAAAATCCAGCAGCTTTGCAATTCTGCTTTCCTTTGTCACGACGGCTCTTTCTTTTGGCGCGCTGGCACTTTCAACCTTTCCGCCGGTTCACACTCTGGGACTGACGGTCTTTGCAGGCCTTACGACGGCACTTGTAACGGCTCTTTGCCTGACTAAAAACTAAGGATTTTTCTTCCGATAATTTAACTATGAGCACACGAAAAGCCGTTTTTTATACATTTGCATTTTTTCTTTTTGTTTTGATTGTTCCGCAGCTGTGCGCGCAAAATGAAATCAAGATGAGTCCTGGGGAAGCCGCAATTTCCCGCCAGAAACTTGTGGACTACTCAAAGAAATTCATTGGAAAGCCCTACGCTTCAGGTGGAATCGGTCCCAATTCCTTCGACTGTTCCGGATTGATTTTTACGGTTTCACGGGAATCAATCGGAATTCAGCTTCCCCGCACCACAAAGGCTATATATAATTTCTGCACGGACGTAAGCGCCAGTGAGCGTGAAGCCGGCGACCTGGTCTTTTTTAAAACCACTTCCAGCGGTCAGATTTCCCATGTCGGCCTGTACATCGGCTCAAATCAGTTCATACACGCGGCCAGCGACGGCCCCAACACAGGCGTAATAATTTCTTCCCTCAAAGAATCCTACTGGAAAGCCCATTATTTTTGTACGCGGCGTTATCTGCCGGCTTCAAATTCGGAACTGCTGGCTGATTCCTCAAAAAAAGCAGATTCAAGTCCGTCAAAATCAAGTGAAAGTGCTTCTGCGCCCCAGGCAAGCCAGCTGGCCAACGCAAGGGGCGACACTTTTTTAACATCGCTGATAGTGGACGCCTCGATTTCGATTGACTGGAGTTTCTTTACGCCGGATTATTTTCGGCTCAACTACCGGGGCTTTGACACTATGATTCATGCCAGGTATGCAGGAAAGACGCTTGAGCCCGGACTTGGCACATATATCCGTTATGATGCGGGAACGGGCAACCTGCAGATTCCACTTGTGCTTTCTTTGACGCTGAACGAATTCTGCCGCTTTTTTGCGGGTCCGGTGATTTCTTTTGGAAAGCCACATCTGCCGGGAAATTCCGACGCCCGAATTAAGAATTCATTTTTTCCGGGAATCATTGGAGCCTGTTTCAGCACGCCGAGCTTTAAGGCGGGCAAAACATTCATTTCCTTTGTTCAGGACATTCATTACACGGTTTTTAACGACACGGACGGGGGCGCACTTTCATTCTCAAAAAGTGTCGCAAGTGGACTGGTCTTTGCAACAGGATTGCGCGTAACTCTTCCATTAAACGGTGTTTTATAAAATATGAAAAATATAAAATTTTTGGTGCAGAATTTTTTTGCTGCCGTTGTTGCGCAGCTCACTCACGCTCGGTCGCTTTGCGACTGGCTTACGCCACTGCTCCATAACGGGGCAGGCCTTTTTGTTTTGGCCGCAATTTTTCCGCTGATTTTAAGTTCATGCAAGCCGCAGGTTTCGGTCAAGGCTTCTTCTGCCGATGAAGCGCTTGTCTTCTTTTCAACTGGATTTTCACAGTCCACTGCCAAAACCCTAAAGAACCTGACGGGAACGGAGCCGGATTCTTCACTTTTCAATAAGGAAGATATCCTTGCGATTTTGGAATCTGTTGGTGCTAAAGAAACAAGCGTGGCAATTCCCAATCCTACGGAAGTTTCTGCCACGGGCACGGTACGCCAGCTTTCAAAAAATCCGCTTTCAACGACCGGTTTAATTACAAAGACAAAAAATTCACTAACTCTGGCAATCGGCCCAAGGCAAATCACCACTTTTTATGCCCTTTTAAATGATGAGGCAAAATCTTATCTGGATTTGATGATGATTCCTGCCCTTATCGGCGAAAAAATGTCCCTGAGCGAATACCGCGAGCTTCTTGCCTCAATGTATGGCCCGACTTTTGCCTCAGAAATTGTGAACGGAAAGCTCACAATCAGCCTTTCTTCTCCAGACGGAAAAAGCTCGCTAAAGGAAGAAATTTCCCTTGGCGAGCTTTTGTGCGCAGACGAAGAAAAAGTCTGGACCCTCAGATTCTAGAGGGCGCAGTTTATTTTACAATATTTGCCAACGCAACTTTCATACCATCTTTCTGAATATTTGCCAGGTGGCCTGCAACGGCTGCTTCGAGGCCTGCAACTTTTGTCAAATCTTCCTTCCAGAAGTCAACGTTGCTGAGAACTTTCTTTGCCTTTACCTTTGCGTCACATGTCTCTTTGTTGAGGGCTGCGAAGAATTCAAGTACAGGGAGTGTGTCCAGATTCTCGTATTCACCTTCTTCACGCTTTGAGACGAGGCATTTCTGGCCTTTGGCGTTGTCTTTTATTTCTGTACCGTTGTAGAAGGCGATGAGGGCTGCGATTGAGAATCCGAGCAATTTTGGAACTGAGCCGTTCTTTTTGACTGACTGAAGGACAGAAGGCAGGCAGCGTGTCCAGTATTTAGCCACTGAGTTCAAGGAAATTTCGATAAGGCGGTGCGGGTTGAACGGATTCTGGAAGCGGGTCCAGACATCCTGAGCGTATTTTTTAAGATCTTCCTGGTCGCCGTCAATAGAAGGTACGATTTCGTTGAAAATGATGTCGTGCATGAATTTCTGGGCGTCAGCGTTTGGTGTGTTAAAGCCTGATCCGACTTTTTCTGAGCATACGATGTCCTGAACATAGTTGCTTCCAGCAAGGAAAGCTGCCAGAACAGAAGAAGTGTGTGCTCCGTTCAAGATGCGGACTTTGCGTGTGTGGTAGTAGTCCATGTTCTGAACCCATTTGACTGAAAGGCCTGCTTTTACCAGAGGAAGCTCATCTTCATGGCTCTTTTTAGACTCGATGACCCAGAAGTGGAAAAGTTCTGCTGAGTCTAGGAGCTTGTCCTCGTAGCCCAGCTTTTCGCAGAGATTTTCTGCCTGAGTCTTGCCGTTTTCTTCTTTTGAAAGGAGCGGGAAGTAGCCCGGAACGATGCGGTCAACCAGGCATGAGCAGACGTCACAAGCCTCGTCGAACCAGTTGATGAAGTCCGGGCCAAGCTGCCACATTTCTGCATATCGGAGGATGTTGATTCGAAGGTTAAGGCCGGCCTGGTCGCTCAATTCACAAGGAATCAAAATCATGCCCTTGGAAAGATCGCCCTTAAAGGCCTGGAAGCGTTTGTAAAGGAAGGCCGTTACCTTTGCAGGGAAATTTTTCTGCGGCTTCTGGTCGAGGGTGACTGGAACGCCGTCGATTTCTGTGTCAAAGCGGATTCCGGCCTCGGTTGTGTTAGAAACGATGAAGCGCAAATCCGGGGAAGATGCCAGCGCGATATAGTCGTCGTAGTTTGTGTATGGATTGATTGATCGGCTTACTGAGTTAATGCAGCGTGTCTCAACAGTTGGCTTTCCGTCCTTCATGCCGCGGAGGACTGTGGTGTAAAGGTTGTCCTGGGCGTTCATTGCGTCAATCATGCCCTTTTCAAGAGGCTGAACGATTACGATGTTGCCGTTGAAGTCTGTCTTTTCGTTTACAATGTCAATTTGCCAGTCCACGAAAGCGCGCAAAAATCCGCCTTCACCGAACTGCAATACTTTCTCCGGACGAGAAACCTTTTTCATCACGTCTTTTATTGATTTAAGAGCCATAATTTGAACCTCCGAATTTACCTGAAAATAAATCTATAATATTTTATAATCCTGAAACTTGAAAAATCATAGAGCGATAAATGACACCTTTTTGATTAAAACCGTAAAAAAAGACCATAAAAGAAGAATTCCGACCGGGAAAAAGATGTCAGAATTCTTCAAAAATACCTTTAAAAAGACCTTAAAAATATAGAATAAACTTGTAAAAAGGACAATGTCATTATAAAATAAAATAATGCAGAACTTTCAATCAGGACGCCGAATCGGATTCCTTCTCTCAACAATTTATAGTGGCTCAGCCCTCAAGCTCTGGCACAAAATCATTGCCCGTGCCTGTCAGGACAAAGGTGCATTTTTTGTTTTTCCTGGCGGCAAACTGTCTTCAGATAAAACTGCTGAGTCCCTTCGAAATTCTGTCTATGAGCTTGCAAATTCTTCCAATCTCGACGGCCTTATCAGCTGGGCTTCCAGCATCAGCGGTTCTGTTTCTCTGCACGAAGTAGAAGAATTCCACAATCGATTCAATAAAATTCCTGTAGTTACAATCGGCCAAAAACTTCAGTCCAGGCCATGTTCCGAATTTGACGCATACACCGGCATGAAGGAACTTACCCTTCATTTTATAAAACTTCATGGTGTTGACAAAATTGCTTTTCTCCGTGGTCCTCAAAATCATACTTCCGCCGAAGACCGTTTCCGCGGCTTCAAAGATGCCCTTTCAGAAACCAATCTGCTAACCGAAGAAAATCAAATCCTCATGACTGATTCTTTCAGCTGGACAGACGGCGAAAAGGCAATTGCCCAGCTTTGTGAAGAACGCAATCTTGTTCCCGGCAGGGATTTTAAGGCAATCATTGGTGCCAGCGATTTAATGACTTTTGCCGCAGTAAACTACCTCAAAAAGCGGGGAGTCAGAATTCCAAAAGATTTGCTGGTGGGCGGTTTCAACGACACCGAAGAAAGCCGCATATCCGTTCCTTCATTTTCAACCGTTCACATGCCCACGGCGGAACTTGGCGTAGACGCCTACGAAAAGCTTTACGGCATGCTCAACGGCATGCTGGGAGTCAACGACACAAAGCTTTCTTCTTATCCTGTAATCCGCGAAAGTTGCGGCTGCAACCGTGCAAAAATCTGGAATTCTGCTGACGCAAAATTAAAAATCCGCAACGAAGCTCAATTCCGCGAAGAAATTTTTAAAATTTTCCATACGAATCCGGAACAGGCAAATCTTGATCCCATGCTCCGCGCACTTTTTGACAACGACAAGCCCAAATTCTACGACCTTTTTTCTCAGTGGATTACAAAATATTTCGAGGACGGCGGGGAATCGCTGCCGATTTTTACTTTCCTGTCAACTTTACGGGGCATTACCGACCTTTCCCCGGACTACATCGAAAAGGTAATCCGTCACGTAATCGTCATGATTCCTCGAATTCAGGAACGGGTTCTGATTCAAGAGCAGTTTGAAGCCAACAAAGTCAACAAACTCATTTCATCTTTAAAGAACGAACTCCTTTCTGTTTATGACAGACCCAGGCTTGTTACAGTCCTCAAAAAATATCTTGATATGATTGGAATCCGCACTTTTGCCATTGTCCTTTACGACGACGAAAATTATTCAACTTACATTGGCGGCTACAATTCTACCGATGAAGCCCGTACGGAGCCCGTTAAATTCCAGCGGGGCAATCTTGTTCCAGACAAATACGTTTCTGACTTTGAAAGCGGGGCTTTTGTCGTGCAGCCGCTTTTTGATGAAGAACACTCTTACGGCTATATAATCTGCAGCTATGCAAAATGTCACGGCATTGTATACGAAGATTTGCGTTCTTCAGTCAGCAGTGCCCTGCAGAGCATCAGTTTTTTTGAAACCACAAATGAAGCCCGCAAAATTGCAGAGCAGGCCGAATTCGCCAAAACAGAATTCTTTGCCAACGTTGGAAGTGATTTGTGCGATCCGCTCAAAAACCTTTCGTCAAAAGTCCAGCAAATGGAAGAAAATATCGAAAAAGGCGTGCTCGACAAGGACATTCTCGCAGAGCAGCTTCTTTTCCTTCGATCCCAGATTAACGCCCAGCTGCAAAAAACAGAGACTCTCGTTGATTTGACCCGCTCTCAGGTTGACGACCTGCCAATGAACAAAAAACTCTTTGAAATCCGGCAGGTTCTTCCGGGAAGCATCGCTGCCAATCTTAATCAGGATTATCCTCTTCTTTTTGGTGACGCTGAGCGGCTCAAGCGTGCCCTGCAGACAATTTTTGATTATGCCGAAAAAATCCCGTGCATTTCAGAAAAGGCTGACGGAATTCATATTGAATTCTATTCAAGCCGCTTTGACTGGCACAAGCCGGAGCTTCTTCTTGCCGAAAAAATCATTCTCCTTCAGTTTGGTGATGTTGCAAAATCCAACAGCTATGCAGAAGTCATGCTGCCGTGGCCAAATCTTGCCGGTCTTCCACCAGAAAATTATGATGTTAACAAGGCCAGGCTTTACTGCTTTAACGATGGTGTCAGCAAGAAAAAATTTGACCTTGCGCCCAACTATCTTTTTGACGGAAACTTTCTCGAAGCAGACCTCAGCAATGCGGTTTACTATTGGGAACCAGACACCGCCCCCATTGATGAATGGATTAAAATTTACGGCCTGCGTAAAAAGGATTCCGTATTCCGTGCGCCGCTTATCTGTTACAGCCACAATCTTGTAGGCCACACTTTTGTGGACATGATTGAGCAAAAAATCAAGGCTCAGCGTTCTTCTCCTGTTCTTTTTGTGGGGGCAAAGCACACGCATTACGGCACCTGGGCAACGGACTCAAATACAGTTACCGTTTCCTCAATGGACGAATTTGACGATATTCTTTCCGAAATTACACCTTCGCTGATTGTATTTGAGAAGGTAACCGAAGAAGATATTCGCCGCATCCGTCAGAATCAAAAAACGGTTCTCGTGCCTATCATCGTTCTTCCGGACACGATTGAAAGCGACGAAGAAATTGAGCTTCTCTGCTCTCATCCCCGCATCATTCTTTGCAACCGCGGAGCCGCAGAGTCTGACCAGTTCAACGACCGAATCAAGGCTATTCTTGCCGGCGACGAAATTCTGCCGCCTCACACCGGCGCCCTGGTCAAAAAGGCAATTCTTTACCTTAACCGCAATGCTTCAAAGCAGATTGTCCGCTGGAAGCTTGCCGACACAGTTCATGTCAGCGAAGATTATCTCACCCGAATCTTCCACAAGGAAATCGGCCTGAGTTTGTGGGAATATCTCAACCGCTACCGAATCTACATCGCCACCAAAATGCTCCTCGAAACCAACGATACAATTTATGAAATTGCAGAGAATTCCGGTTTCCAGGATCAGGCATATTTCTGTCGCGTCTTCAAAAAAATCTACGGAATACCGCCAGGAAAAATCCGCTCAAAGCAATAATGGAAATCTGCAAAAACCCCGGGGTTTAGAAGCTTCCATTACTATAATATGTTCGGTTTTGTCCAATAAGACAAATGGATTCTTAATTTCTAATTGACGCTTTCAGCGTTATTATTGTCTCATGAGGTTAGGTATGAACGCACACGAAACTAATGTTTTAAATGCACCGAAGAAAGATCTCTGGAAAGACATCAAGAGGCATTTCTCGGTTTATGCACTTCTCGTCATTCCAGTCGTGTACTATGCTATTATGAAGTATGGTCCGATTGTTAATGGTCAGATTGCATTCAAGAATTTTGAGCCTGTAGACGGTGTCTGGGGAAGTGTCTGGGTTGGTTTTAAGAACTTCAGCACATTTATCCATTCATTCTACTTCGGCGAGCTTATGAGAAATACAATTCTTTACAGTCTGGCAAAGCTTTGTATTTCGGTTCCACTTTCAATCATCTTGTCTGTTGCATTGTACGAGTGTACCCATAATGCGCTTCGTCGTATCGTTCAGACTTTAGCTTATCTGCCGCACTTCCTTTCCTGGGTTATCATGTACGGTATCCTTCTTATTTTGTTTGCGAAGGGTGACGGTCTTGTAAACCAGGTTATCGAAAATTTCGGCGGCTCTTCCGTTGACTTCCTTACAAACACAAAAGTTTTTCCGGTTATGGTCGTTCTTTCGGACGCATGGAAGGAAATGGGTTGGGCTGCAATCATCTTTATCGCGGCCCTCATGGGAATTGACCCTTCTTTGTTCGAAGCTGCAATGGTCGAAGGTGCTTCTGCCGTTCAGCGAGTATGGTACATCACGATTCCTTCAATCAAGCCTGTAATCGTTACTGTAGTTCTTCTTAAGCTGGGTACAGTCCTTGATGCCGGATTCAACCAGATGTTCATGCTGTATTCACCGGCCGTTTACTCAGTTGCCGACATCATCGATACATGGGTTTACCGTCAGGGTCTTCTTGAATTCCAGTTTGCCCTGGCTACCGCTGTCGGCATCTTTAAGGGCGTAATCGGTATGATGCTCGTTATGGTTTCTAACAAAGTCGTCAAGAAATTGACTGAATCTTCTCTCTTGTAATTTTTTGAGGTGATAAAATGGAAAAACCAAAGACAGTAAAATTAACATCAGGCGACAGAGCTTTTTATACTGGCGTAAACTTCTTTCTTGTTTTCATCGGTGTTGTCATCGCTGTTCCTATCATCAGCACGATTTCTTCTTCTGTAACTCCTAACGGTTACATTGGAAGCACATTCGATAAATTCTTCCTTATGCCATGGAAGTGGGACGCTTCTGCTTACAAGGCATTGCTCGGAAACAACGGCTTTACACTTGCTTTCTGGAACTCAATCAAAATCATGCTTTTCGGCGTAGTCACATCTTTGTCGCTCACAGTTCCAATGGCTTATTGTATGTCTGTTCAGGACTTGCCAGGCCGCAAAATCTTGAACTACTTCGTTTTGATTCCATATTTGTTCAACATCGGCGTTATCCCAACCTTCCTGGTTGTAACAAATCTTCATCTTACAAACCACTTGTGTTCAATCTTCTTGCCAGGTGCAATCGGTACTTACAACTGTCTGATTATGCGCGGCTTCTTCGAGGGAATCCCAGAATCTCTTAAAGAATCGGCTCGAATCGACGGTGCGGCAGAATGGTATGTCCTTATTTCAATCATTCTTCCATTGTCAAAGCCAATCATCATGACAATCGGTTTGTACTATGCAGTAGGTTACTGGAATGACTTCATGCACGCTTTGCTTTACTTAACCGAAGCTTACTTGCAGCCACTTCCAATCCTTACTCGAAACATCCTTTTGGGTGCTTCAATGAGCGAAACTTTGGATACAGGAACGGCGTTCGGTGCAGCTTCTATCGCATCTATCAAAGCGGCTTGTGTATTCTTGTCTGCTATTCCGATGATGCTCGCTTATCCGTTCATCCAGAAATACTTCACAAAAGGTACAATGCTTGGTTCTGTTAAGGGCTAAGTTCAAATAAAATTAAAATTGATTCATTGTTTTCAAATAACAAGGAGGAAAAAATGAAGAAGTTAATGAAAGGAGTTGTTGTTTCTGTAGCAGCACTCACAGCATTGGCTATGGTATCATGCGGCTCAAAAAAGAGTGCAGCAGTAGACATTGAACTTTGGTATGGTGCAGCTGCATCAGAAGCAGGTCCAATCCCGGCTGACTGGATTGGCTACCAGATTGTAAAAGACAAGCTTAACATCAATCTTAAGCTCACAAACTTGCCGTCATCAGAAGCAGATCAGAACACAAAAATCAACGCTGCTGGTGCCGCAAACACATTGCCAGATATTTTCATGGTTTCAAACGAAGTTTATTCAACTCTCGTTTCAAAAAGACTGCTCGCTCCGGTTGATTCAATGTATGCAAAAATGCCAAACCGCACTGCAAAATTGTACGATGCTGATTCACGCGCATTCACAACAATCGACGGACATTCTTATGCACTTGCTCAGCCGGGTTCAATTGTCCGCAACGAAGGCGTTCTTATCCGCAAAGACTGGCTCGACAAACTCGGACTTTCAGTTCCAAAAACAACAGACGAATTCATGACTGTAATGAAAGCTTTCACAGAAAAAGACCCAGACGGAAACGGTAAAAACGACACATACGGATACGGTGCATTCCTTGAAGTTTCTGCTCCAAACGAAGGTCTCGGCCGCCGTCTTGACCCAATCTTTGGTGCATTCGGCGTAGCAGGTACATGGGATCTCTCATCTGCTGCAACAGCTGGTCTTAACCTTTACAAACCAGAGTACTATGATGCAATGGTTTACACAAAACAGATGGTTGACGCTGGTGTAATGGATCCAAACTGGCTGGCTTACAAAAAAGACGACTTCCGCGCTGCTTGGAAACAGGGCCGCTTTGGTATCATGCGTGAGCAGAACGCTGCTTATGCAAACGAAGGAAACTACAAACCATTCGATAACAACTTCCCAGAAGGCGAATGGATTGTTGTTGAGCCACCTGTAGGACCAAAAGGCAAATCTTCAGCTGGTACATATTCACAGGCTTACCGAATGTATGCAGTTTCTGCAAAAGCTGCTAAAGAAGGCAAGATGGACAAAATCGCAGAGCTCCTTGAATGGATGTCTTCTGACGAAGGTTACTATCTCCTTGGCTGGGGTAAAGAAGGCGAGAACTATATCCTGAACAATGGCGTTCCAACAACAAAAGGCCTGGCTGATCCTTCAAAGGGTTACACAGAGTCTGCTATGATTCCGCTCACACAGCTCCGCAACATGGTTTACTACAACGGCGACATCGAGTTGGCTTCACGCTACCCAACATGGTATTCAAAGAACGGCAAAGAGATGTCTGCTCTTAAGACTCTCCGCGAAATGCAGGCTAAATCTTGGACAGCTTGTATCGGTCAGGACAAAATGCCAAAACCAAACGCAGACGTAAAACGATTCTACGAGCAGGGCGTTGTTGAGTTCATGACTGGAAACCGCGCACTCAACCCAACAGAATGGCAGAAATTCCTCGACGAGTTCAACAAAATCGGCGGTAAAGAATGGAATGATGCCGGTGTTGCTCTTGCAAAAGAGAAGAACTTCGTAAAATAAGGTCATAAGCACTGCCGTATTTTAATGCGGCAAGGCAAAACATCATAAGTGTCAGCTCCGGGGCGTTTGTCCCGGAGTTTTTTTTGTTTGTGGAAAACTTCTGTTGAAAACCCTTGGAAAACTGCTTACTTTTCCACATAAAGTCCACAAAATGTGCAAAAATTGTGGAAAAACAAGAAAATTTTGTTAGAAACTTGGTGAATTTTGAGCAGCTTTTCCACAATTTACCCGCATAAAGAAAGTGCATGAAAAGTCTGTAGTATCTTGACATACCCGGGGGGGGGCATTAGTATAAAAGAACATGTAATTCTAAAAGGAGAAGGAATTTATGAAACGTATTCATGCACTTGCGGGTACAGTACTCGCATTGTCAGTCCTGTCTTTTGCAGGATGTGCAAATGACGCAAGCACAGTCGAAATGGCTGCCGCTTCCACAATCAATAACCGCCCAGAAAATAAAGAAGTTGTTCTGAACACCAGCGTAAAAACTGTTGTCGAAGCTCTTAAAGACTATAACAGCTTGGGTTTGAATAATGATTTTTTTATTACAGGCGACTTAAGTGCTGCTGATTTTGCTGCCCTCAAAGATTCTTTAAAGGCACTTCCTTCACTACAATATGATGGAACTGATAAATATGTTGGACTAATTTTTGGGAATGCAAACTTTCCAGGCAACGCACTTCCTGATTCTGCCTTTAATGACTGCGCTCATCTTAATGGTATCCTTTTGCCTCCAAATCTTACGAAAATTGGCAACTGGGCAGTGAACTCTACAAGTATTCAAAGTATAATTATTCCTCCCGGCGTAAAGAAAATCGGCACAAATGCCTTTGCATGGACACCCCTCGGTTCGGTAGTTATTCCAGAAGGAGTAACCTCACTTTCCGGAACTTTCAACGAGTGCTGGAATTTGCAGTCTGTTACAATTCCTGCAAGCGTTACTGCTTTCAAAGATGTTCCAGACAGTAATGATACAGAAGATGGTGCCTGGGGTACTTTCAAAAACTGTTGGAACCTTTCTGCTGTTAACTTTAGCGGTACAAAGGCTCAGTGGAACAATATTTCAAAGGGGCCGCTTACATTTAAGAATTCTGGCGTTTATAAAGTTAATTGTAGTGACGGAGAGATTTGGCTTGGCGCAACAAGTTCAGTTTCTAGCGTAGCAGATGCCGTAACAACAATCCAAAATATGACACAACCAACCAAGATTGCAATCAGCGCTAACATTGCTTATGATTTTACAACTTTGAAAAATGCTATTAAAGCTGCAGCTGCAAATGTTTACCTTGATTTGTCTGCTGCCACTGTTGAAGGAAATAAAATTCCTAATGATGCATTTAATGGCTGTGGTAAACTTGTCGGAGTCGTGCTTCCAAATGACATAACAAAAATTGGAGCACATGCATTCAAAAATACTAAGCTTACATCTGTCGTAATTCCTGACTCTGTAACGTCATTTGGTGGTGCCTTTAATAATATTTCTACTTTGACTACAGCTACAATCGGAAGCGGTGTTACCAGCCTTGAAGATGGCGCAAGCTACGGTTGTTTTGAACGTTGTTATGCGCTTACTAATGTCACTTATAAAGGCACAAAGGCTCAGTGGGAGGCTTTGTCATCAACAAAAGGCTACTTTTTTAAGAACGGTGTTCCAGCAACAACTATTCACTGTTCTGACGGCGATACTACCTTCTAATTAAAAGTTCACCACTTTGCGGAGTCGAAAGCCCCTTGAAAGGCCTCTTCGGCTCCTTTTTTTTGCATTTCCCTTCCATATACAATTTTACGGCTTTGGGCTATAATAATTCCTTATGAAGAATGATATCAGGAATGAACTTGCCGTGTGCGGCTTTGAGGCTGTAAAGGCCCTTGCAAAAAATAATCCCCAAAAAATAACCCGCTTTTATTATACCCGCGACCGAATGATGGATTTTAAGGACCTGTTCAAGTCTCTTGCGGAGCGAAAGGTTCCCTACAACAATATTCCCGAAGGCGAGCTTGAAAAGCTTAGCGGCACTCCCCATCATCAGGGTGTTGTGGCCATGATACGCAACCAGGAAATTCCCCACCTCAACACAGAAATCACAGACGGCTGGCTCCACAACAAAGAAAGCGCAATTCTTCTAGACCGTGTCGGCAACGCAAACAATCTTGGTGCAATCGTGCGCAGCGCAGCTTTTTTTGGCTTTAAAAATATCGTGATTCCCCGTGACGAAGCACAGTCTTCTGTTACCACCAGCTCTTACCGCGTAGCTCAGGGCGGCATGGAATTCGTAAATATTTATTCGATTCAGTCAATTGAAAAGCTGCTTGTTTCAATGAAAGGCAAAATGCTTCGTTTTGGCACAGACGTGCGCGGCTCCACTCCCATCGAAATGATTCCTGAGCTTTGCAATCAAAAGAAAAAGCCGGCTCTTATTGTGCTTGGCAACGAAGAGCACGGCATTTCCCGCCTTGTCCGCGACAATTGCGATGAGCTGGTCACGATTCCTTTTGCAGCAGATTCAGCAGAAGGCAAATCGCAGCCGATTGAAAGCCTTAACGTAGCCCAGGCCGCCGCAATTATTTTGTATGAAGCTCGAAAATTATCGGTTCATCTCTGATTGTTTCCCGGTGGCGTGATGGGCGGCTATGATTGAACTGATTTCGTTGAAGTCAGAAAGCGGCAGGTCGCCGAAAATTGTGTTTTTTGTGGCACAGGTTGCGTTTCCAAATTCAACGGCTTTCTGCGGATCGTCGTATTTTAAAAGTCCAAAAAGTACGCCGGCACAATATGCGTCACCGCTTCCGATTCGGTCAACAACGTCAATGTCTTTGTATGGTTCTTCGGTGTAAAATTTGTCTTCGGCCTTTGAATAAATGAGCGATGTAAAAGAATGAACTTTTGGGCTGATTACTTCGCGCATTGACGAGGCAATATAGCTTATGTTGGGGAAGTCCCTGCAAAATTCCCGGTGCATGTCCTGGAGTGAGCCTGTTTTCTGGAACATGCGGCGGCAGCTTTCTTCTGAAATAAAAAGAATGTCCACAAAAGGTAAAATCTCTTTGATTGTGCTGCGGGCTTTTTCTTCGTCCCACAAATTTGCACGGTAGTTTACGTCAAAGGCGATTTTTGTTCCTGTCGCCTTGAATTTTTTAATCATTTCAATTGCAAGGCTGCGTGTGTTTTCGCACAAAGCGAGCGTGATTCCAGATGTGTAGAACATTTTGGTTTTGGTGTAAATGTCTTGGGGAATTTCGGCAGGTGAAATTTTTGTGATTGAAGAATATTTTCGGTCGTAAACAACGGTCGGCTTTCGCGGATAGGCTCCGTTTTCGTAGTAGTAGATTCCAACGCGGGCTTCGGGTGAATCGTCAAAAATGATGTAGTCATCGCTTACGCTGGAAGCACGGATTCGGTTTTTGATGAAGGTTCCCAGCTGGTTTTTTGGAAGCCTGGTGACAACGCCAGTCCTTAAGCCTAAAAGTGAGACTCCGGAAGCAACGTTCAGTTCAGCTCCTCCCGCATGTTTTTTGAAAGAATCGCTTTTGCTGATAAGCTCATTGACTCCAGGTGAAAGCCTGAGCATGATTTCACCAAAAGTAATCAGGTCAAATTCTTTGTAATTATCCATAAAAAGTCTCCTTTTTTAAACTCATTTACAATTATATTCTAGTCCCTTCAATTATGACAAGCAATGGAAATGATTGCCTTGAATTATTAAAAAAACGTTTTTATTTTCCGATAATAAATGCATGAGTGAAAAGGGAAAGAATAATAAGAAGAAAACAGGGCTTGGACTTGCCATCTGGATTCTTACTTTTTTGATTATATTGATTGTTTTTTTGGTTAAACAGGAAGAAATAAAGGAAAATCTTGATAAATCTGGTGCCAGCGCATTAATCGAAAAGAAAATCGGAAAGGATATTTTTGAAGAGAAAAAAGAAGCTCCCAAAACTGAAGAAACAGGCGAGACAATTATTGACCTTACAAAAAATACCCGAAAAACTGAAGCTACGGCAAAGTCTGAGTCTGTAAAAAAAGAAGAGCCTCCAAAGAAAGTTGAGCCCAAAACAGAAGAAAAAGCTGCACAGAAAAAGGTTGAGGCCGAAAAGTCAGTTCAGCCTGTGGAAGTTACCCTAAAAACGGAAGAAAAGCCCGCGGCGAGTCAAAAAACAGCCCAGGCCAAGCCTGCAAACGAAGAAAAACCGGCAAAAACCACGGCAAAAAATCAGCAGCAGGAAAAGACCAAACCTGCGCCAGAGACGGTTCCTTCGACAATTAAGGCAAAAATCTGTTTTGTCGCAATTGACAGCGAAGGCCCAGTTGTGCGAAAAATCGTGAGCCGTAGCGTTCACAAAGATTCGCCCATGGGTGACGCACTGAACCAGCTTATTTCAGGTCCATCTGCCGGGGAAGAAAAAACCGGCTGCAGGACTTTGATTCCGGCCGGAACCCGTCTTTTGTCAGCAAGCATTAAGAACGGCGTGGCGATTTTGAATTTCAGCGAGGAATTTCAGTTCAACCAGTTTGGCGCGGAAGGTTCCCTGGCTCAGCTTATGCAGGTTGTTTATACGGCTACCGAATTCAGCACGGTAAAAAGCGTGCAGATTCTGATTGAAGGACAAAAAAAGGACTATCTGACAGAAGGCGTCTGGATTGGAAGCCCACTGAACAGAAGTTCTTTTTAGCTGCGAATCTGCAGGCGCAGACTGTGATTATTCAAAAGATTTGATGATTGAATCGAAATATTTTTTGTTGCCTTCGTATGCGCCTGCAAAAACTGTGAGCGTGTAGAGGGCAACTGTTTTTGAGTCAATTATTCGGATAAACTTAAAGTCGTTGGTGTAGGAATTTGACTCTGTGTGATAAGAAGTCTGGCTAAAAAGCAGTCCGTTTGAATTTTTTTGAACTGCCTGGCTTCGATAGTCAGGATATACGAGTTCGGTTCCCAAAAGAAGGCGGCGTTTGAGCACGTCAATTTTGTCTTCGGTTGGAGAAGTAACTTCGTTTACGGTAAATACGGCGACATTGTTCAGCGTATAAAAATTTTCTGTGGCAGCCTTCCATGAAGAATCAAGTTTTGCCTTGAGCTCAGTGGACTTTTCTGAAGCCCGGTAACTTACTTCAAGCGGCCTGGCTTTTTTGTCTTTTTTGAATTTGTGGTCCGCATCTTTGAATTTCTGACTGATTCCGGTGAATTTTGCAAAAGACTGGTCTTCAGAAGAAACCAGCTGCCCGGCTGTAACGACTTGCAGAACAGTTTTTTTGTCAACTGAATCAATTCTTTCAAGGTTGAAAACAGGAATCAGAGGATTGAAATAAAGTGTAACATTGCCGCCGAACTGCTCGTATTCCTGATATTCCGATTTTGGTTCAGAAAAAGAGCCTGCATTCTGACGTCGGGCCGTCATTTCATAGAAAAAATCGTGAATATAATTGACCAGATCAGTGTCTTCCGGAGTGATTGAAGTTAAAATGCGTTCACCTGTAAGCTCGAGATTCTGTTTTTGGCTGTCAATCGTAAAGAGAATATAGATGTTTTTTTCGGGCTGGAATTTTGACGAGCCTTCAATTGCCGGTGCATAATAGCGCAGACCGTAAGTGTCTTCATCAAAATAGACAATTCCGATGTAAGATTCCCGTTCAAAAGAAAAATCTTTGTAATAAACATATTGTCCTGAAAAATCAGGCACGGAACTTGTAACGGCTGGCAATGAAAAAGCAAAAAAAGAAGCCAGAAAAATGGCGATGGATGTGATAATTCTTTTCATGACCGAAGTATACTATTATTCCAAAAAAAAGACCACCAGCTTTAAAAAACCGGTGGTCTTTGCTTAAGGGGAAAAGCTTATTTTGCGAAATACTTCTGTGCGTTGTTGAAACTAATATCTTTGACAATCTGAATCAGAGTGTCCATGTCAGCCGGATATTCACCGTTTTCGACCCAGCCGCCGATTACGTTACAGAGAATTCGTCGGAAATATTCGTGGCGTGAGTAGCTCAGGAATGAGCGAGAGTCTGTGAGCATGCCGACGAATGCCGGAATCATGCCAAGATTGCCCAGAACTTTAAGCTGCTGTTCCATGCCGTCGCGGTGATCGCAGAACCACCAGCCTGAACCGAGCTGGATTTTGCCCTTGATTCCGCCACCCTGGAAGCAGCCCATGATTGTTCCGATTGAATAGTAGTCTTTTGGATTGAGGGTGTAGAGGATTGTTTTTGGCATGCCGCCCTTCTCTTCGATAAGGTTCATGAGGCCTGCAAGATTTTCTGCCATTGGTTTGTCGTGGCTTCCGTCAAAACCTGTGTCCGGGCCGAGTTTTTTGAACATTGCCTTGTTGTTGTCGCGGATTGCGTTCATGTGCCACTGCTGAACGATACCTCGCTCTTCGTAAGCGCGTCCGAGAGCAACGAGAATTTTTGTTTTATAAGCTTCGGCTTCGGCTTCGCTGATTGCTTCGCCTTTGAGAGCGCGTGCTACTACTGCATCGATGTTTGCGTCTGTGTCGATTTTGTATGGAGGATATTCGAGACCATGGTCAGAAGCGCGACATCCGTTCTCAATGAAGAAATCAAGGCGTTTGATGAGGGCAGCAATTACATCGTCAGAAGTTTTGATAGTGATTCCTGAGACTTCGCTTAATTTGGCGATGTAGTCTTTGAATGTTGGCAGGTTGATGTTGACAGCTTTGTCCGGGCGGAAAGAAGGACGAACCTGTGTCTTGATTTTGCCGATTGGGGCTGTTCCGGCTGCGATTGCCTTGTGATATTCCAAAGAATCAATCGGGTCGTCTGTTGTGCCGACTGCGTAAACATTAAACTTTTCGAAAATGCCTTTTACTGAAAGCTCGTCGGTTGCAAGCATTTTGTTTGCTTTTTCCCAGATTGCCGGGGCAGTTTTGGTTGTAAGCGGCTCGTCAATTCCGAAGTATCGCTGAAGTTCAAGGTGTGTCCAGTGGTAGAGAGGGTTTCCGATAAGGTGCTCGATTGTTTCTGCCCATTTGAGGAATTTTTCGTAGTCAGGTTTGTCGCCGGTGATGTAGTCTTCGGTTACGCCGTAAGTGCGCATCTGTCGCCATTTGTAGTGGTCGCCGCCAAGCCAGATTTCAGTGAGGTTCTTGAATTTTTTATTCTCTGCAATCTGAGCAGGAATGAGATGGCAGTGATAGTCCCAGAGAGGCTCGTTTTTGCAGGCCTCAAACAGCTTCTGAGCAGTCTTTGTCTCAAGAAGGAAATCTTTGTCCATGAATTTTTTCATATAATTCTCCAGTAAGGGAAATAATTTCAATGGACGTGTTCAAAATACGTGCCGTTGTGCGACGAACTTCTTCCGAACATGTCAACAAGCATTATACTATTATATTCCGGAAATTTTGTGTACAAATTTTGTATTAAAAAGAAGATTTCTGCAATTGCTGCTACAATCCACTGTTCTGACGGGGATACAAGATTCTAGGCTAACGGATACAGCTGATTTTTAAGCACTTCACAAAAAAAGGTGAAGTGCTTTTTTTTATCCATAAAACTTTTTCCGGGCAGTTAAAATGGAAAAATTTCAGAAAAATACAAGAATTTCTATAAAAAGAAGCAGAAAAAAACAAAAAAATATTGACTATACGGGGGGGGGGGCATATAATAAAGCCAAAATCCTTCATTCTGAAGGATAACATTCACAAAAAGGAGAAAGAACTAAATGAAAAAAATTCTTTCAGTTGCCGCCGCAATCGCACTTGCAGCTGCACTTATCTCTTGTGGTGACTCAAGCGACGAATTCTCAGGCGCTGTAGACACCGTAATTACTGTTGGAACACCAAAAGTAACTGCAAAAGCTTACCCAGGTGTAAACTACATTTCATGGGAGCCAATCGCACAGGCTAAGTCTTATGAGCTCTATCGAACAGAAGACGGAGCAAATACAGGTGCAGATTTGCTCTCTTCAGGTGATAGCTTGAGCTACGAAGATGTTGCAGACGCGGGTGCTTCTACAATCGTTGATGGAAAATCATACAAATATGTTGTAATCGCTGTTGGCGCAAACAACGGTGCCAATGGTATTCCTGATCGTGCTGTTTACCTCAAAAGCTCACAGGGCTCAGCTACTGTAACTGCAAAAGTTCCACAGTCTGGCACAACTGCTCTTGACTTGAACAAAAGCTATGCTTCAAAACTCAACGACAAGAACGTATCAAAGAACGTTAAGGCAGTATTCGTTGAAGAAGGCGAGAACGCTGGTAAAATCTACTATGAATTCCCAGCTACAGCAGGTTACAAATATGCAATTGCTTTCCTCGCTGACGGTGTATATGAGTCAACAGGTGTAACAGCAGTTGGAACACCTTCTCTCGGTGGAAAATACCTCGAGGACTACAAAGTTGAGGGAACAAACACTCCTGTTAATCCTGGAAAATACAATGTTTACATCGCAGTTGATTCAGTTGCAAACGCACTTTACCCAACTTCTTACGTAAAGACTGGTGTTACAGTTGAAGTTGCTCGCCTTAAATTCACTACAACAAATCCAAACCCTGTTACAATTTCTGCTAAATACACAGCAGAGAAAACAGCACGTATCTACTGGGGACCATCTAAGAAAACTGTTGACGCTTACTCTGATGACTACTTCCCAATCGAGAACTACAAAGTTTACAAATCAGCAGAGAACGACATCGCTCTCACAGCAGTTTCTGCTACTATCACAGAAGGTGTTGATGCTTCTGGCAACAAGATTTACTACGTTGACGACACTGTAGAAGATAACAAAGTTACTTACACATACACAATCGTCCTCACAGACGGTGTACGCTATGGTGCTTCACAGACAGCTACTTTGAGCCGACGTGTTAAGACTGGTAAACCAACTATTACAACAACTGGTGTTCAGCAGTTCGGTACAGACGGTCTTGTGAACGACATTAAAGTTGTTGTATCTGCAGGAAAAGATGCTGCTGGTAACACTTCTATTAAAAATGACAACGATGTTGAAAAAGCAGAGAAGACTGTTAAATTGACATATGTAATTCTTAAAGAAAAAGTTACAAGCACAGCAGAAGCAAAATTCGTTGATACAGGCGTTGTTCAGGGCGGTTATGACAAGGGAACTGATACTTACACATTCTACATCGAGAATGCTGCTGAGGGCACATACTTGTTCAAGGCTGTTGCTTCAGAAGCTGGCTATCTCGACAGCGATGCTGTTTATGGAACTACTGTTGTTACAACAAGCGGTTCAAAAGTTGTAGCTACAAGATCAGAGCTTACTGCTGGCGACTCAGGAACATTGTATGGTCGAGTAAATACAGATTCAGATTCTTATGATAACTACACATTCAAGTTGATTACTGTTGTTACAACAAAGACAACAACTGCTGTTGGTAATATGGATGACAAAGTCACAGTTACTTCAACTACAGCTGATAAAACAGTAACAGCTTCAGGTTTGGATTATACTGTTGCTACTGATGCAGCTGGTACATCAAGCAAAACTGACTACTACTTGGTTCAGACACGCAAATAAATCTTCCGGAGGGGCATGAGCCTCTCTGATTGATTGTTTCGTTTTAACATCACGGGGCAACTCGTGGTGTTATTTTTTTAATGTTTTAGTGGGGGCAAGTGCGGTGGCAAAAAAAATCTATACTACTGAATTTAAAAAGCAGGTTGTCCGCGAGTACGAGCATGAAAATTTCGGCTATAAAAAGCTTGCCAAAATGTACAATCTTGACCGTGATACAGTGCGCAACTGGGTATTAAACCCACGCCTCCATGACGAAGAAAGTCCCGCCGGCCAGTCTGGCCATAAAACAATTGAGAGTCCCGTAAAAGATATAGAATATTACCGCGAAGCCGCCGCCTACTGGGAAAATTATGCCCACCAGCTTGAAGCTCAAATTGAAGAAAAACTTGAAGGGCAGGGCCTGATGTAAACGAAAAAAAAGCAGAGAATTATAAAAATTTTATGTATTTTATTCGTTTGTTGCCCTTATGATTTCGTTTACGTTGCTTATTATTGCCTTTGCGATTTCGGGCTTGTTCATTGTGTAGATATGGATTCCACGCACGCCGTTTGAAATCAGGTCGATAATCTGGTCTGTGGCGTAGGCGATTCCGGCCTGCTTCATGGCTTCGGGGCTGTTTTTGAAGCGGTCACAGATTGCCAGCAGCTTTCGCGGAATGTAGGCGTTTGACAAATCAACCATGCGGCTGACCTGATTTGCGTTTGTGATAGGCATGATTCCCGCAAGGACCGGCACGTGGATTCCTGCTGACTGAAGGCGATAAAGGAAGGAATAAAGCATGTCGTTGTCAAAAAACATTTGTGTTGTAAGGAAATCAACTCCAGCGTCAACCTTGTGCTTAAGGTTTTCAATGTCAACTTCACGGTTTGTGCTTTCCGGGTGGCCTTCGGGGTAACAGGCTCCGCCCACGCAAAATCCTTCTTTTTTGAGCAGGGCAACCAAATCTGAGGCGTGAACCAGGCCTGAAGGAAATACGTTTTCGCCCGGAACTGAATCTTTTGGAAAGTCACCGCGCAGGGCAAGCACGTTGGAAATATTTTTTTGCTTGAGGTTTGCAATGATGCTGGAAAGGGCTTCTCTTGTGGAACGAACGCAGGTGAGATGGGCGAGGGCTGAAGTTCCCTGATTTTCAATTGCCTGAGCAATGTCGGCTGTGTAGCCCTGTGTGCTGCCGCCGGCTCCAAAAGTAACGCTGATAAAGTCTGGATTGAGGGCTGTAAGTGATGTGGCTGTATTTTTTATGGATTCAAGGGCTTCCTGTTTTTTGGGTGGAAATACTTCAAAGGAAAGAACCAGTTTTTTATTGTTCAAGATGTCTACGATTTTCATAGGTTGAATTATAGCAGATTTATAGATTTTTTGCGAGTAAGAAGAAAATGTGAAAAAACTTTAAAAACATGATGATAATTCTGCACATTTCTTGTATAATAAAGAGATTTTTTAGCTATTATTTAGCTATTTAGCAAAATAGGAGGCTTTCAAAAATGAAGAAAGTTTTGGTCTGCAAGGAAAAAGACGAGCGCGAAACACGTGTTGCCCTTATTCCTGATGACATCAAAAAACTTGTTTCTATGGGCTTTGAATTCAAAGTCGTTTCTGGAGCAGGTTTGAAGAGCGGGTTCAGCGACGAGGCTTATAAAACAGCAGGAGCCTCAATCGTTGCAAAAGAAGAAGATGCTTACGACGATTCAGAAATTATCGTTCGCATCATGAAGCCAGAGTCAATTGACGGAATCAAAAAAGACACATTGCATCTCAGCTACATGGATCCGTTCAACGAAAAAGATCTTCTTAACAAATTTGCTGCACAGGGAATTCAGGCTGTTTCACTTGAAATGATTCCACGTTCTACACTTGCACAGAAGATGGACGTTCAGTCATCACAGACTTCCCTTGCAGGCTATGTCGCTGTCGTAAATGCGGCTGCAAAGCTTCCAAAAATTCTTCCAATGATGGTTACTCCGGCTGGTACAATCAACCCGGCCCGCGTTTTCATTATTGGTGTCGGTGTCGCAGGTCTTCAGGCAATCGCTACTGCAAAACGCTTGGGTGCACGTGTTGACGCTTTCGATACACGCCCGGTTGTAGAAGAGCAGGTTAAGTCTCTCGGCGCTTCATTCGTAAAAATCGACTTGGGCGAAATGGGCCAGACTGCTCAGGGTTACGCAAAAGAGCTCACACCAGAACAGATTGCAAAACAGAAGGAAGCACAGGCTAAGGTCTGTGAAAAAGCAAATATCGTAATCACAACTGCAAAAGTCTTCGGACGCAAGGCTCCACGCCTCATCGAAAAGAACGTTCTTGACCGCATGCAGCCAGGCTCAATCGTAGTCGATATGGCTTGTTCAACAGGCGGAAACGTTGAAGGCTCTAAGCTCTTCGAGAACGTTGTTACAGAGAACGGCGTTACAATCATGTCAGGCGACTTGCTCGAGCGACAGGTTCCGTATGATGCTTCAAAGATGTTCTCTGGAAACATCACGGCCTTCCTTACACACGCCGGCTTCTACAACAAAGAAGCAAAAGAATTCAACGTCAACATGGAAGACGACATCATGAAGGGCTGCTTGCTCACACAGGGCGGACAGATTATTCATGAGAGGTTTAAGGCGTAAACGGATTTGAGTAGGGGTTAAAAGGCGAAAGGGAGACAGAGATGGCTATAATGAAAAATGAAATTCCGATTTTGGAATTTGATACAAATCCTGATTCTGTTCTCATGCCAAACCACGAGGAGCTGGAAATCGAGCTTCCTAAAAAGGCTGTGTTTGCTTTTTTGGGCGATGAAATAGACCGATATGCTGCTTCTCATGGCGCAAAAATTGTTTCGCATTTTGTTTCCACCACGAAAGATTATCCTGTTTACATTGTAAAAGAAGGAAATGAAGAAATCGCACTTGTGCAAGCTCCTTGTGGGGCTGGTGCTGCGGTTCAGATTTTGGACTGGCTTATTTCTTACGGCTCGCATGAAATCATAAGTGCAGGCTCGTGCGGTGTGCTTTCGCCAATGGAAGAAAATGTTTTTCTTGTTCCAAACAAAGCACTTCGTGATGAAGGCACATCTTATCATTATTTGCCGCCGTCGCGTTTTGTTGAGATTTCAAAAGATGCACGGAAGGCAATAGAAAAGGCTTTGCAAAATCGAAATCTTTCCTATACGGAAGTCGCCACATGGTCTACAGATGGATTTTTCAGGGAGACGAAGGAGAAGGTTGAATACAGAAAATCTGAAGGCTGTTCCGTTGTTGAGATGGAATGTTCCGCTCTTGCTGCCTGTGCGCAAATGCGTGGTGCGGTTTGGGGTGAAATTCTTTTCACGGCAGATACACTTTCTGACACCGAATGTTACGATGAGCGTGACTGGGGTAAAAAATCTGTTTCGCTTGCTCTCGAGCTCTGTATGGAATCTGTTCTGAATCTGTGAGATTTTCGGGAATTGCTTGAAAAGACAGTGCGTTAGGGATTGTAGCACCTGCGAAGCAGTACCGCTTGCGGTATGAAGCGAAAGCGGAAGTGCGAAAAGCCCGACCCCGCGTAGCGGGGGAACGCCCTTAAAAAGACCCTGAAACAAGTTCAGGGTGACAAATTGGAGAAAAGTATGGATATAATGCTTATTTTCGTATTTGTAATCGCTGCTTTCCTTGGATTGGAGTTGATTGCAAAAGTTCCTTCACAGCTGCACACGCCGCTTATGTCAGGAACTAACGCTATTTCTGGTATCACTGTTGTTGGTGCTATTTCTATTACAGCAGCAGCCGTTAAAATCGGCGGAAAGGTCGGAGCTGTTCTCGGCTTCCTCGCTATTGTTTTTGCTACTATCAACGTAATCGGCGGTTACATGGTTACTGACCGAATGCTTGGTATGTTCAAGACAAAAGACTCAAAAAAGAAATAAGGAGTTGCAGAAATGAACGACACATTGATTAAAGTTTTGTACATGATTTCCTGCATCTTCTTTATCCGGGGAATCAAACTTTTGGGCAAAACTACAACTGCCCGCAAAGGTAACTGCTATTCTGCAATCGGTATGCTGGTTGCTTGTGTAACAGTTCTTATCCAGAAAGACGTTATGTCAGCATTCTCATCAGATGCTGCTGCATGGGGCGGAAACCCACTTTTGGCAAACGGCTACTGCTGGATTATTGCCGCTGTTTTGATTGGTACTGTAATCGGTGCTATCTGGTCTAAGAAAGTTCAGATGACTGGAATGCCTGAGCTTGTTGCTTTGTTCAACGGTTTCGGTGGTCTTTCTTCACTTCTCGTTGCTTTGACTCAGTACATCGCTGCAGAAAAGGGTGACTATTTCACAGCTGTTTCACTCGGCCTTACAATCGCAATCGGTGCTGTTGCATTCACAGGTTCTCTGGTTGCATGGGGCAAATTGAGCGGAAAAATGACTTTCAAGGGCTGGGTAATTCCTGCTAAAAACGCTTTGAACGGCGTTTTGTGCGTACTCGGACTTATTTCAATCATCGCTTACTCATTCTTCACTTCTGACAATCCACTCGGTGTTGCAGAAATCGAAAAATACGGTGTAATCGCTTCGACAGCAATCTTCCTCCTTTTGGGCTTCACAATGGTTATCCCAATCGGTGGCGGTGATATGCCGGTTATCATTTCATTCTTGAATGCTTTGTCTGGTTTGGCTGCTGCATTCGCTGGTTTCGCAATCAACAACACTGTATTGGTTGTTTCTGGATGTCTCGTAGGAGCTTCTGGTCTCATCCTTACATTGATTATGTGTAAGGCTATGAACCGCACATTCGGCGCTCTCCTCTTCAAGAGCTTCGGTGGTTCAAAGAAGAAGGGTGCTACAGGTCCTGCAAAAGAGCCAAAATCTATGTCTGTCGAGGATGCTTACATGATTCTCGAGGCTGCAAAGAACGTTGTATTCGTTCCAGGTTATGGTATGGCTGTAGCTCAGGCTCAGCACGCTGTAAAAGAGCTTTGCGACAAGCTTGAAGAGAACGGTGCAGAAGTAAACTTCGCAATCCACCCGGTTGCAGGTCGTATGCCAGGACACATGAACGTATTGCTTGCTGAAGCAAATGTTCCTTATGAGCAGCTCAAAACTGCTGACGAGATGAACCCACAGATGAGCAATGTTGACGTAGCAATCGTTATCGGTGCAAACGACGTTGTTAACCCTGACGCTATCCACGACGAAAGCTCACCACTCTACGGTATGCCAATCGTAAACGCACACGAGGCTCGCACAGTATTCGTACTCAAACGTGGTAAGGGTACAGGTTTCTCTGGTGTAGAAAACCCACTCTTCACAAACGACAATACTGTAATGATTTACGGAGATGCTAAGGCTACAGTCTCAGCTCTCGTAAGTGAATTTAATGATCAGTAAAACGGGTGCCCCCTGCTTCGCAGGTCGGCTGTTCCGCCCTTCCGCTGGCGCTTCATTCCTACACTTCGTTACGGAACGCTGGCGCGGGGCTCCATAGCCTGGCACTTGTGCATGAACGCCAGTCTTGCTTTTTCAGGTAAGGCTGGCGTTTTTTGTTTTTAGTTGAGATTTTCGTTTTTTCCTTGCCTGATGTAACAAAATCACGGAAGACGCGTTTTTAATGTGTAATACCTGAAAGGAAAGTTCGGAGGTCAAGATGAAAAAACTTCTTCTTGCAGGAACGGCTCTCGCGTTTTTTGGAGCCCCGCTATTTTCAACAACAAAATACTCTACCAATCCCGATGAATGTGTGGACGGCGTTTGCTTTGTTCCCCAGTATGCCGACGACGGTCGTGAAAACTACGCAATCGTTTCCCCGGTGGGCTACCACGATGTACCTATGATAAAACAGGCAAAAAAACGGATGCGACAAACAAAATCAAAAAGCAGCCGACTGCCAGTAAAAAGCCAAAACAGCCGAAAAGGCCTTTGACTCCAAAGAAAAAGTAAAAAATCTGTGGTAAAATATATCGGATTAAGAGAAAAATTATTATGGACTACAGTTACATTTTTCGTTCCGCCGTGCCAGATTATGCTAAGTTTGCATCCTTTGGTTTTGAAAAACGCGGCGATGCTTACATATGCAAAAAGTCTCTTTCTGAAACAGGTTTTTATGTAAAACTTCTTGTAAAAGATGAAAAATTTACTGCAGAAGTTTATGAGTCCGCGGACGATTTTCCTGATTCAAAATATGCTCTTTTTGATGTAGAAAGTGCGAACGGCTCTTTTGTCTCACAAATCCGCAGTCAAGTTCAGGGTATTGTCGAAGATTTTCGTCAGGCCTGTTTTGAGATTTCTGATTTGCATGAAAAATACATTCATTTTTTGGAATCTGAGTTCAATTGTAAGCCTGATTTTCCCTGGGCGGCTCCAAAAAATCCGGCTGAAGCTCAGTCATCATTTAAATCAGGCCGCTATGATGACGCTGCCGTATTCCGCTGCCCGAATCAAAAATGGTTCGCGCTTATCATGAATATAACCTACAAAAATTTGGGTTTTGAAAATGATGAAAATGTATTTGTCGTGAACTTGAAGGCTGACAAAGATCACATAAATGAAATCATCGACAAGAAATCAATTTTTCCTGCCTATCACATGAACAAAAAATACTGGATAACGGTTCTTCTGACCGGTGTGACTGATTTCGACAGGCTCTGCTCTCTTACAAAACGGAGTTTTGAACTGGTAAACGGGAAAAAGTAACAAAGTCACAGAAGAAACTGAAACCTCTGTGATAAAATTGAATTATATTTACAGGTCATTTTGGTTATGCGCAGTGACCGAAAGGAGATAAACATGAAAAGATTTTTGATTGCAATCGCACTTCTTGCATTCTCGTCGCTTACATTCGCACAAAAAGCAGGCGAGAAAATCACATTCACGGCCACTGACTTGAAGGGCGCGCCTGTCACAAGCGAGATTTTTGCCAAAAACAAAGTGACCATGCTGAACATCTGGGGTACATTCTGCGGCCCATGTATCCGTGAAATGCCCGACCTTGCAAAACTAAACGAGGCGAACAAAAGCAATGGCGTTGAGGTTGCCGGAATCGTGATTGATATTCTTGACCGCAAGGGAAATGTCGATCCCCGCGTAAAATCAAGCGGCGAGGCAATCATCGCTCAGACCGGTGCGAATTACACCCACATAATTCCGTCAAAAGAAATGTTCAGCGGAGTTCTCCGGGGCGTTCAGGCTGTTCCGACGACAATTTTCGTGGACTCAAACGGCAAGCAAATTGGCGAAGTCTATCTTGGCTCGCGAAGTCAAAAAGACTGGCAGAAAATCATCGACGAGATTTTGAAGAAATGAAACTAACTGACAAACATCGGAAAATCATCGCAATACTTTCTCTTTGTGCTGGAATCGCATTTGTGATTGCGGGCATTTTCCGTGGTGAAGCCGAGACTGTCTTTAACAAAGCCACACGAATCTGCATGGAATGTATCGGAATCGGGTAAAATTATTGTATGGCAGCCAAATCTAAACTAAAAAAACACAGTCGAATCCGTCTCATAATTCAGGCTTGTTTTGCCGCCCTTTCCAACGGTTACATCAAAGGCTTTGCGAACGGCCAGATTTTTGAAGGCAGCTCCAAATTCATCTGCGTTCCAGGAATGAACTGCTATTCATGTCCTGGTGCGTTTGGTGCTTGTCCGATTGGCTCATTGCAGGCAACTCTTAATGCCCGCGAGTACAAAATCTCAATGTACGTTGTGGGGCTGCTTGTTATTTTCGGAACATTTCTCGGCAGGTTCGTGTGCGGATTTTTGTGTCCGTTTGGGCTGATTCAGGACTTGCTTTTTAAGATTCCATTTGTCAAAAAAATCCGCCGTCTTCCGGGGGAGAAAGGCTTACGCTGGCTAAGGTTCCTTTTCCTCGGCGTTTTTGTGATTCTGCTTCCGATGTTCGTGATTGACATCACAGGCCTTGGCGAGCCCTGGTTCTGCAAGTGGATTTGCCCGGTTGGAACGCTTGAAGGCGGGATTCCTCTAGTTCTTCTTAACAATGCTATGCGGGGAGCCGCTGGATTTATCTTCCGCTGGAAGCTTGCTATCCTTTTGGTCACGATTCTTTCTTCTATTATAATATACCGCCCTTTTTGCCGCTACATTTGCCCGCTCGGAGCGATTTATGGAATTTTCAACAAAATTTCTTTCTATCGATTTAAAATCGACTCCGAAAAATGCACGAAATGCGGAGCCTGTCAGAAAATCTGCAAGCTCGATGTTCCTGTGTGGCAAAATCCCAACAGCATGGACTGCATCCGCTGTGGAGACTGCAAGGCCGCTTGTCCGCACGGGGCGATAAAGTTGATTTAATTCTATTCTTGCAATCCTCTTTCTGCTATAATATTTTCTCTATGAAAAAATTTTTTGCTTCTTTGTTAATTTTTCTGTTTTTGTGTGGCGGACTTTTTTCCCAATCCGAGGCTTTTGACGTTAAGGACATTGTTATTGCGACAGGCGATGTCTTTCTTATAAATATGGCTTTCAACAGCGGAGCAAGAATTTTTCTTCAGGAAGAGTATTCAAACACAAATCTTGATACAATGAAAGAGAATTTGCATCGTAACTGGTGCTGGGACAAAGACGGATTTTTTATGAATCAGGCAGGTCATCCCTATCAGGGGTCCCTTTATTTTAATGCCGGTCGTTCTAACGGGCTGAATTTCTGGCAATCCTTTATAGTGACGGCAGGCGGCTCCCTCATGTGGGAAGAATTCGGGGAAACGACTTATCCAGCCGTAAACGATTTTATCACTACTCCAATCTGTGGCACAATCGTCGGCGAAACTCTGCATCGTCTTTATGTTGATGCAAGTGAGATTTTTCCTCCCCTTGCCTGGTTAATAAGTCCCATGGATGCAATAAATTCAATGTGCAAGGGCAAAAAGCCTAAGGTTTCCGGACGCACTGAAGAAATTGATTTTATTTTTCACGGCGGCCTGGATTCTTCAAGTGTAGATTTTTCTGATAGTCTGGAAGACGAAAAAATAAAGAAAGGTTCCGGCGGAATTGAATTTCATGTCCAATATGGAAATCCTGACGGCCACACGACAAAAGAAGCCTTTGATTTGTTCACGGCGGACCTGGATTTTTCTACAAGTTTTCATTACAAAATCGATTATTGTATTGACGGATTTTTGTATTCTCATGCCCTTTACTTTGAAAAAAGTGAAGGAACTTTAGGCGTAAATCTTCTGTATGAAGGTGAAAAATCCAGCGAAGTAGCCTTTTCAAATGCTGCTCTTGGCGTAAAATACAATGGAGTTACGTCTTTTGGAAATTCAAGTGGAAAATTCAGGTATTTTGCCCAGCTTGACGGCATATTTCTTGGAACACGTGGCCTTTATCGGCTGCAGGAAGACATAAGGCTCAGAACTGACATTGAAGACAAACTGAATCCTCCCCGCTCATACAATTTTGCCGGTGGACTGCTTTTTAAGACTGGATTTTCTCTGAGCGGCGAAAAACTCGGAACTCTTTATGGAGAAGGTGAAGTCAACCTTGCCATTCCATATATTTATTCAAAACTGGAAGAATCCGAAGCGACAAAACATTTCATGGCTCATGCAAAATTGGGATATGAACACAAAATTACCAGACATTTTACGCTGGGATTGTCTGACTCGATAATTTACAAGGCTGACTGGTTTACAAACGAAGCCGACACAGTACAGATTCTGAATACGGCAAAAATTTATACAAAAATAGTATTTTCCAGGTGGTAAAAAAAGGGGCTGTCCGATTGAACAGACCCTTAAACAAAAAATCCCCACATGGATGTGGGGTAAAAGCCGAGAGAGAAAATTCAAACGGCAAAGTCAATGATATTTGCCGTGTTTGCCGATAGGTGAACAGAATTTTCTCGTACGAATCCAAAAATCCAAGGAGGGATTTTTGGTTCGCTACATTAAGTCTTCAAGATTGATTTCACCGGCAACGCATGGAACTGCAATCTGCCAGTTTTCAAGAACCTGCGGGTGGATTTCACCAAAGATTCCGACCTGCTTGCCTTTGACTATGATTGCTGCCTGACGGCCAGGGATAAAGCGCGGATCGCTTGACTCTTTAACCTCGTATTTGTGGTCAAGGTAGTAAAGTACAGAAGCAACCTCGCTCGCCAGGTCGTTGAAGTTTGCGTTGTTTGCGGCAGTCATGAATCCGAGAGACTGGATTGTTTTTGTGCCTGTATTTTCGCTTTCGTCAAGGAAGGCAACCTTACCGATTTCAAAGATTTTGTGCGGGAAGATTGCGTTTGCGGCTGCACTTTCGGCACGGAGCAATGAAGCGATGATTGAAGGGCGAACGAACTGATAGTTTTCGCTCATCGGGTTCAAAATCTCGATTACTTTGTCAGCACTGATGTTCATGCGGTCGATGTAGTCGCGTTTGCTTCCCAGATAGTTGAAAATCATTTCCTGATAGCCAAGACCGACCATAATTTCTTTAGTCTTTCGGCTGAAAAGAGTGACGTCAGAAAGCTTTCCGATTGTGAAATCATTCGGCTTCTGCGGTTTGAAGTAGTCGAGGCTCATGCCGATCATTACGTCTTCGATAACGTCAACTTCATGCAGGAAGTCGTTGCGGTATGGAGCCGGCTGAAGTGTGAATTCAACATCAGTCTTGTTTGCCTTGCAGTATTTTGCAGTTTTTTCTGTTGAAGGAATGTCTTTTGCAACAACATCGTTGTCCATGCGGCTCAAAGCGTCGAGAACCTGCTCTTTTGTAAGGTCGCTGCCCAGCTTTTTGTTGATTGCGGCCAGGGTTGCCTTTGCTTCTTTCTGGAAGTAGAAAGGAACCGTAATTTCTTTGCCAAAGCCTGTTTCGTAAGGATGAATGACTTTAACAGGAAGGATTTCGTAGCCTGCGTCATGGAAGTCACACGCAACGATATTTGCGGCGAGAATCAGATTTTCCATGTTGTCGCCGGTAAGTTCAACCATTAAGTCCTTGTCACCAACCTGAACGGCTCCCAAAGTTGCCGAGTTGATGATTGGTGCCATTGAAAGAACTTCGTTTTTGTCGTCGGTGAGAAGAGGGAATTTTTTTAATCCTTCAAGAATCCAGCCGAAATCCTTTCCTTTTGGATGCTCAGTAAGAATCTGCCGGCAGGTCATGGGCTTGTCGCAGGCCAGCGGAACGAATGAAGTTTTGTCTGGATCAACTGCCTTGTAATGGCACGGCCACTTAATCTGGCTCATGCGGTAAACTCCCATGGAAATTGACTTTCGTTTGCGGCCGAAGTTCCAGCAGAGCTTTTCCTGAGTCTGGATGATGTCTTTGAGCATTGGGTCGTCGATTGCTTTGCCGGAAATTACGAAGCTGACCATGAAAGGTCGGACATCTTTGAGGCCTTCTTCAACGGTGATTGTGCGTCCACCGCAGTCTTTGATTGCCCCTGCACGAGAGATGAATTTTGAGTAGTCTGAGCGTTTAGCACCTTCGTGCAGACGAAGCTGACGGGTTACGCCGCCTGTAGACCACAAGTCCGGGCGGTTGGTGTCGTTAAGTTCGATTTTGATTACACGCTCGTCCTCGCTCTGGCTCATGTCAGGCTTTTCATCGAGTTCGGCCTTTCCGCATACAAGCTTTCGCTCCAGCGTGTCGTAGTCATATTTTTTTCCAAGAAGATTAAAAAACAGTTTTTCGTTTACTTCAATTTTTGGCATGATATTCCTCGGATTTTATTCAATGAACTTACATTATATAGAAAAAACATGGCGCAATCAACGGTCATTTTTTAGTTGCAATAAAATCATTTGGCTTTACAATATTATAAAAGAGGATTACAGATGAAAAAATTATTTACGCTTCTTGCAATTTGTTTGGCAACCGCTTGCCTTTGTTCCTGTGGCAAAAATTTCCCTTCCGCCGCACAAAAACACGGATTCCGTACCGGCATGGCAATTACTCCAGGCGACATGTACGATCAGGCTCTTGTCAATATCATCAAAAAAGACTGCAACATTCTGGTTTACGAAAACAACATGAAGTTCGGAGTTTTGCGTCCAAACAAAAAATTCTGGAACTGGAGCGACATCGATCATCTGGTTAAGTTTGCGCAGGAAAACAAAATGGCCGTCAAATGGCATACTCTTTTCTGGCATCAGCAGAATCCGCCTTTTCTTTCATCTTACTGGAGCCGCGAAGAAGCACTTGCGGTCATGGACGAACACATCACCACGATTATGAGCCGTTACAAGGGAATTATTTCCGAGTACGATGTTGTCAACGAAATGTTCAATGAAGACGGCACCATGCGTGAAAATATCTGGTACAAGACAATTGGCCCTGACTACATCGAGCATGCCCTTATCAAAGCCCGCGAGACAGACCCGCAGGCAAAACTTTACCTCAACGAGTATTCAAATGAAGAAAAGGGTCATCCAAAGGCCGACGCCATGTACCGTTTTGTAAAGGACTTAAAGGAGCGGGGAATTCCTCTTGACGGCGTGGGCATGCAGCTTCACCTCGACACAACTATTCCATGCAGCGAAGAAGCAATCCGAGCAAATCTTGAGCGTTACAATGAGCTTGGCCTGGACATTTCCTTCAGCGAAGTGGACATCCGCATTCCGACAGCCGACAAATCAGAAAAAACCTTGAAAAAACAGGAAGAAATGTACACCATGCTTTACAGACTGGCCTGCGGTCAGCCAAATGTCAAGAGCGTAATTACCTGGGGAATCAGCGACAAGCACAGCTGGGTTCCTTCAACATTCGCCGGCAAAGGTGACGCTCTTCTTTACGATACAAAACTTCAGCCCAAACCTGTTTACAATGCCGTTCTTTCTGAACTGACAAAATAGGGCGCAAATAAACTGGCTGCGGGTCTTCCGCGGCTCAGTACCCCTCGGCCACTTCGTGGCTGGCTTCGCCACCGCTCCACCCCCGGCGCGGAATTTTTTGTTCCTTTCACTTTTTTACTTCATCAAAACCTTAATCAAATCTCTTCTTCCGGCCTTTTCAAGGGCTTCCTTTACGAGCGGCCAGTTTTCCCTGCGGTTGAATTGCAGGAGTGCGCGCTGTAACCGGCGTTCGTGTGCTCCGCGGGCAACGTAGACTTCCTCAAATTCACCGTTTTCGAGGCGGTTGCGCGGGTTGAGGCCTGTCCAGTACATGCAGGTTGAAAGGCTGCCCGGAGTAGGGTAGAAATCCTGAACCTGGTCGGGGACGAAGCCTGTTTTTTTGAGGTAAAGTGCGACTTCAATCGCTTCGGCAAGGCCTGCGCCCGGATGCGAGCAGATGTAGTAGGGTACGAGATATTGTTTTTTGCCGAGTTTTTTGTTCCATTCGGCATACTCTTCGGCAAATTTTTCGTAAAGCTCGTGGCTGCTCTTTCGCATGAGGCGGAGAAGTTTGTTTGAAACATGCTCAGGCGCGACTTTGAGCTGGCCGGAAATGTGATGCTCAACCAGTTCCTTGAAGAAAGTTTTGTCCTTGTCCATCATCAGGTAGTCGAATCGGATTCCTGAGCGGATAAAGACTTTTTTGACTTTGGGAAGCGCGCGCAGTTTTCGAAGAAGCTCCACATATTCCGTGTGATCGACGTTCACGTTCTTGCAGGGATTTGTTCCCATGCAGTCTTTGTTGGGACAGGCACCGCGTTCTTTCTGGAATTTACATGCATCGTGGCGGAAATTTGCCGTGGGGCCTCCAACGTCGTGGATATAGCCTTTGAAATCAGGGTTTTCGGTAATTACTTTGGCTTCTTTGATTAGGCTTTCGTGGCTGCGTGCCTGAATGCGCCTCCCCTGATGAAATGTAATCGCACAGAATGAGCAGGCTCCAAAACATCCGCGAGAGCTTACGAGACTGAACTGAACTTCGGAGAGCGCGGGAATGCCTGTCTTTCCGTTTTCGGCCGGGCTATCGTACATGGGGTGCCACTTTCGGGTAAAAGGAAGCTCGTAAATCGCATCGAATTCTTGTGTGGTGAGGGGGAGGGCGGCCGGCTCCTGCACAATAAAGCGGGCATCAACCGGCTCAATCAGGACATGGCCGTTAATCGCATCGGTGTTCTGCTCCTGGACGAGATAGCTTTCGGCAAAGAGCCTCTTGCATTCCGGCGTGTTTTTGGAGATTTCGGCGTAAGAAGGGAGCATGATTGCGGCGTTTTTGGGATTGCGCTCGTTCCAGCTCACGTGTTCCGGCAGTTCTTCGGCCTTGCTCGTGTACCAGACAGTTCCACGCACACCGCGAATGGCTTTGGCTGGGATTCCCTGGCGGAGTTTGTCCGCTATTTCAAGGATTGAGTGCTCGCCCATGCCGTACATGAGCAAATCAGCCTTTGAATCAAGGAGAATCGAGCGGCGCACGGTGTTTGACCAGTAATCGTAGTGGCTGGTGCGGCGCAAGCTTGCCTCGATTCCACCGATAAGGATATTCACGCCCTTGTAGGCTTCACGGATTTTTGAAATGTAAGTGATTAAAGCCCTGTCAGGCCTGTGGCCCGCGACTCCGCCGTGAGCATAAACGTCTTCGCTCCGGGGCTTGTTGTTTGCGGTGTAGTTTGAGACCATGCTGTCCATGGCTCCTGCGCTGACCAGAAAGCCCAGCTTTGGCCTGCCGAATTTGCGGAATTCTTCGACATTCTTCCAGTCCGGCTGAGGCAGAATCGCCACGCTGTAGCCGTTTGCTTCGAGAAGCCGCCCCAGAAGAGCCGAGGCAAAAGAAGCATGGTCAACATAAGCGTCACCTGACACAAAAACAAAGTCAGGCTCGTCTATGCCGCGGTCGAGAAGGTCTTGTTTTGAAACTGAAAGGAATGGATTTTTCAAAGTGCATCATTATAGCATAGAATTATTTGTAAAGAAAACATTGCTTTAAACTTTTAGAAATCAATGTTATTCTTTTTTTATCTGAAAAATAAAAGGGGAAAAAAATGAAAAAAATCAAAAATTTCTTAATTCTGACGGCAATGTGCCTGTTCGGCTTTTCTAATGTTGCTTATTCTGAAGAAAGTTCTTATGACGAGACTTATGACGAATCAGATTTAGTCTATTTTTACTGGGATTTAAGCTATCATTCTTATAAAGCCTATGCAGAATACCGGGCAGATACATTGTACGATACAGGTTTTACGGAAGATGCCTTTTGGTATTATCGCTCGCTTGCATATTTTTATCCGCGGCATTATAAAGGCTGGTGGGGAATTATCAGATGTTTTTCCGGTAATTTCAAAAATCTTGATTTCGCAGACAGCGAAATTCTTATTTCAAAGCTCGAAAAATCTGATTTCAGTTCTGCACGGAAAAAGAATGAAAAAGATGTTCTTGCCCAATGGAAAAGCGAACTTCCGGCTATCCAAAAAGCAAGAAAGGAAAGGGCAGAACTTGAAGCAAAAAAACGAGCTGACAATTTTTACAACATGAAGTTTGTAAGAAACAATGGCATTCTTGAAAAATATAATGGCAGTGACCCGGAAGTAATAATTCCTGAAGATGTTACGGTAATTGGTCAGGGAGCTTTCCGTCAGACTTGTGTCAGCAGAGTTGTTTTCCATAAAAATGTAAAAGAAATTCAGAAAGATGCTTTTGCAAACTGTGGTTCACTCAAGTCGATTTCAATTCCTTCAACTGTAAAAGTGATTGGTGAAGGAGCTTTCCGTCAGTGTATGAATCTTGAATCCGTTGAGCTTCCGGGTTCTGTTAAAAAACTTCCGAACAATCTTTTTCAGGGCTGCAAACGGCTCACAAATGTTCAGATTGGAAAAGGAACCGAAGAAATCGGAAAATCTTTCACAAGCTGCGAATCTCTGTCGGCAATTACAATTCCTTCTTCCGTCAAGATAATCGGTGATTTTGCTTTTTCGGCCTGTACCAAGCTTAAAACCGTTTCAATTATGAATGACAAAGCCACTGTCGGAAAACGAACATTCTTTGGAACCCATCTTGAAAATAAAGAAAAATTTATAGAGCGCTTTGGTGAAGCCGCATTCAAATAAGAAGGAAGCAGAAAAGTATTTAAAATGAACGGGGAGTTTCAAAAGTCCAGTCGGACTTTTGAAATTTTTGCCCTACAGTTCCTGAACGACTTCGGTAACTTCCGGGCATGCGTCTTTGAGGTAGCGCTCAACTCCCATTTTGAGGGTCATAAGTGCCATTGGGCAAGAGCCACAGGCACCGGTAAGGCGCAGGTGAACGCGGTTCTGCTCGTCGATTGAAACGAATTCCATATCGCCGCCGTCGGCCTGAAGCTGCGGACGGAACATATCAAGTGCTTCGAGAACTGTTTTTTCCTGTTCTTTTGTCATAATTTACTCCTGTTTCGCCACGCAGTTATATTAACGCAACGAATCTTTTCTATAAAGATAATGGAATTTTCGCGAAAAATAAAGAGAAAAAATGCGCAAGGTAGTGAGCCGGTCGTCACTTGTTTTATGTAAAATTGTATGTATAATAGTACGTACGGAGGCGTTATGGTTACTTTTGAACGAAATGAAATTGTTTCTGCCACCCAGCTTGTACGCCAGTTTTCTTTATTTTTAAGTGAATTAGCCGACAGGACCCTTAATAAAATCGCCATAATTCGAAACAATGAAATGAAGGCGGTTGTACTTCCCATTGAAGAATATGAACGGCTTGTTTCATCTTCCCAGGCAGCAGCCAAAAAATCGGTACGAGATTACTTTGGTTGCATTAGCGATGAAGATGCCGAAATTATGATGAAGGCTGTTTCTGAATGCCGTAAGGTTGATTTGAATGAGTGGTAATCCAGAACTGAACGGCCTGCTTGTGGATACAAATGTCATTATTAGGATTCTAAAAGGGCAGACGGAACTTTTTTCTCTTTTTGAAGAAATTGAAAAACTTTATGTCTCGACAATTTCAATTGGAGAATTGATGTATGGTGCCTCGCTTTCCAAAAAGTCAGATTTTAATCAAGAACTATATTCTGGTTTTTGCAATCAGATGAAGATAATTTATGTTGATTCTGATATTGCAAAAACCTATGGAAAAATTAAATCTCAGTTAAAGAAAAAAGGTCGTCCAATTCCCGAAAATGATATCTGGATTGCAGCAACCGCTATCACGGCAGGACTTTCTCTTGTAACCGCAGATAAAGATTTTGAAAATATTGATGGTTTAACGATTGAGAAAATGTAATTTCCTTATGCCACAATGCCCTGTATTACTAAATCAATACTGTCTTTTACTTCAGAAACGTCTTTTTTGTTTATGACGGCGATTTCAAAGATTGCTGTTTCCACCAGAGAGTAGAGCATGTTGTTTACGGTTTTGACCGGCATTTTCTTGAATTCGCCGCGTTTCTGACCTTCGATTATAATCATGCTAAGAAGGTGGCGGATTCGGATTACGCGGCGGTTGACTCGCTCTTCGGCACTTACGCCAGTTTTCTGCAGGTTAATCAGGTAAATCAAAAGAACATTGAAAAGCGGGCGGTTCTGCTCGCAGGTTTCGATAATCCAGTACATGATTCGGCGAAGACAGTCTTCGGCGGTCAGGCTTTTGTCGGCCAAGATTTCCATGAGGCGTGCTTCAAGCTCCCCGGTCATCTGTTTGATACTCCAGGTGAAGATTTCTTTTTTGTTCTTGAAGTAGATGTAGAGCGTTGTGCGCGTAATTCCGCAGGCATCGGCGATTTTTTGGAATGTCACATCGTCGTAGCCTTCGCGGGTAAAAAGTTCTAGCGATTTTTCGAGAATTTCGTGCTTTCGTTTGTCATGCTCAACGACTATCGCCATTCTTTTTTGCCTCGGTTAGAGTTGAACTTGTTGCGGGCCGGCTTTCGGCTCCATTCGCCTTTTGCACCGCCACTGCCCCCGGAACGACCTTTCTTTTCTTTTTCGCTTCCGTTGTACATGTAGAAAGTGGTATCGAGGTTGCCGGCCTTGAGGTCTTTGAGGGAGCTTGCGTAATGTGCTATACATTCCTGGAAGTGTTTGTTCGATGTGATTACGCCGATTTCCCAGCCCGGAAAATCCGTGAAAAGGGAAGACATGCTTCGGTAAAGCTCTTTTGCCTGCTCTTCTTCGCCTAATCGCTCGCCATAAGGAGGATTGCAGATAATGAGTCCTGATTCGTAGGGGGCGCGAAGGTCTTTAAAGTCTGACACGTCAAAGTCCGGGCGTTCGATTCGCGCGTCACTTCCAATCATCTGAAGAGCGCGCCCTGCCATGACGCAGGCATGCTCGGCGTTCGTCCTTGCCCTTTGGATCGCGCCGGGGTCGATGTCCGTGCCTGTGATGCGGCATTCAACGTCGGTGCGGATTTTTTCGGCTTCGGCACATTTGATTTCGTGCGCACGGTTTGCGTTAAAAATCGGAAGATTTTCGAGAGCGAATCGGCGGCCAAAGCCCGGGGCTACGTTGTGGGCGTAAAGACATGCTTCGATTGGCAAAGTGCCTGAACCGCAGAATGGGTCGTGAAGCGGAGTTTTTCGCCTCCAGAGCATGAGCTGGAGCATTACGGATGCGGTTGTCTCTCGCAAAGGAGCCATTCCGCCGTCTGTTCGGTAGCCTCGCTTGTGAAGGGGAAGGCCGCTCAAGTCAAGGCAAATCTGAGCTTCGTCTTCGGTGATGAAAACACGGATGTCGCTCTGTTCGCCTGATTCCGGCAAGCTTGACATGCGCCATACATCACCGAGTTTTTTGTAAATTGCCTTCTGGACGATTCCCTGAACGGCATGTTCTGAATTCAAGCGTGATTTGTAAGTTCGGACTTTATCAACTACAACTTTTGAGTCTTTTTTGAGGAAATCCTGCCATGCCACCTGATAAACGCCGTCAAAAAGCTGGTCAAAGTCTTCGGCGTGATAGCGGGCCATTTCAAGATAAACCCGGTCGGCTGTGCGCAGGCAAAGATTGGCACGGAAAAGGGCATCGTCGTCACCAGTAAAAAAAACACGGCCTGGCGCGTTCCCTGCAAGTTTATAGCCCAAAAGCTTGATTTCGTTTCCTAAGATTTTTTCTGCGCCAACTGCGCACAATGCTACGAGATTGTTCATTCGGATAGTTTAGCGCATTTTGACATTTTTGTCAAAAGTGTCAAAATAAAACTAGAAAATCTTGAACCTGTAGGAAAGTGAGAGGTCGAAGTATTTTGCACCGGCGCCACCGTCTGCAATAGTTGATTTATTGTAGTTGGAATTTGAGGCCAGTTTATCATAGTTGTCGCCGCGAATGACCCTCATGTAGAGATAGCCTGCATTCAATAAAAGAGCCTGTCGTTCATTGATTTTATACGATGCGCCGAGAGTCCATTTGAATGCACCAAAGAAAGCCGGAGTTTTGTCAGCATAATCGTTGCCTTTTGTCAGATGTGAATCATAGGAAATTGCACGAAGATATGGTGAAAAGAAAAATCCGGTGAAGACAGTGAAATTTTGCGGAAGATTTACGGAAAAATCGCTTCCCAGCCATAAAAGGCTGATTTCACGCCTGTAAGTGATTACCCTGCCGGAAAATTTTGCCATGGCAGCGTTTGATTTGTCATTGTATGCCGCATAGTAGCCATTTGTTTTGTAGAAATCTGTGTCGCTGCCGAATCCATAAAGGCCTTTTCCATTTTTGCCGGTGAATTTTATGTTTTCGTAATCGAAGGCAAAGGCCGGTTTTGCTTTGATATTCTGATAAAGCTGAAATTCATATCCGCCTTTGAGGCTGAAATTTATGTCGTAATCGAGAATGTTGTCGTGCTCGGAATAGCAGGTTTTGTAATCGTGACCGGCTGCTTTTTCTGAAGAAACTCCGCCGGATATTGAAGTTGTTTGTGCATTGAACCAGTCAGAATCTTTCATGAGGCCTGTCTTCATGGGGATTCCAAAAGAAAGGCTTGTTTCAGCAAAAAAATTCTGCCAGACGCCATTTAATTTTAGGCCATAGTATAATTCAGGTTTGAGTTCCCAGTTTAATTCACTCAGTTTGTCATTGGAAAAGTTTGATTTTTTGAGGAATACGTATTCGTCAATCTGACCCCACTTCATGCCGAAAAGGGGCTCAACTGAAAGGGAAAAATCTTTAAGCGATACGGAAAATACTGAAAAGGAGAGAAAAGAAATTGCGAGTGAAATAAAAAACTTTTTCATGCAGATAATTATTATATCACAAAATCACTGCTATTGCGAGAATGGGTGCAGTAAAAACCGCAACCATTTTTAGGCATTGTCTTTGAGCGGATCTACGCCAAAGATATTGCTCAGCTGCCTGCGGGTGGCGTCCATGTCCTTTGGATAAGGGGCTGTGAATGTTATTTCTTCGCCTGACCGCGGATGCTTGAGCGTAAGTTTGTAAGCATGAAGTGCAAGCCGGCTCAAAAGCGGGCGCTCAGAAGCTTCGTCACCGTTCCAGCGTTTTTTGATTTCGGAAAGTAGAACCGGGTGCTGATTGCCGGAATAGAGTGGGTCGCAGACGATTGAGATTCCCAAAGACTGCAGGTGAGCGCGAATCTGGTGGGTGCGGCCTGTGTGGGGGCGGGCTTCAATCCAGGAATAAGGACCGCAATTACCAAGATTTTTGAAGTCTGTAACGGCGACTTTGCCATATTTTTGATTTAAAACGGTGCGGTGGCGGCTGTCCCCGTCGACCAGCAGCTTGGAATCCACTTTTTTGCTTTCCCACATTGGGTGCCCCAAAACGAGGGCGTGGTAAATCTTTGAGACTTCACGGTTTTCAAACTGCATTGAAAGATTTTTATGAGCTTCGGCATTTTTGGCATAAATTACGCAGCCAGAGGTGTCTTTGTCGATTCTATGGACAGCAAACAATTTGCCGAATTCTTTCTGGGCTTCAAGGTCCAGGCGGGGTGCTTCTTCGTCGTAACGGTCGGCTGCAATCAAAAGCCCGCTTCGTTTGTTGAGGACTACAATATCTTCATCGTTATAAATTACTGTGTAATCAGGTGTTATTTTCATCGAAAGAATTATATAAAAAATTGCGCAAATTTGCTACAATCCCTTCATGTCTCTTTTTAGTTTCCTGATTGTATGCCCCATGCTTTTTCTTGCGGGTTTTGTTGATTCCATTGCGGGCGGCGGTGGCTTGATTTCGCTTCCGGCCTATCTTTTTGCTGGTCTTCCGATTCATGCATCGATTGCAACAAATAAATTTTCTTCTGCATTTGGCACGGCTCTTTCCACAGCCCGCTTTATCCGGCAAAAACTTGTGCTTGCAAAACTTGCGATTCCTTCTGTTTTTTTTGGATTTCTTGGCTCTGCAATCGGGGCTCGGCTTTCGCTTCTTGTTTCGGAAAAAGTGCTCAAATACATGCTTTTGGGCGTTCTTCCGGTGGCGGCATTTTGCGTCCTTAACAAAAAGATTTTTGCAGCCGGTGAATCAAAGGAACTGCAATGCGATTTAAAGACTTTTCTTGTCGTAATGATTTCTGCCCTTTTTATTGGAACTTATGATGGACTTTACGGACCTGGAACCGGAACTTTTTTGATTATTGCATTCACGGTTTTTGCGAAAATGCGAATTGAACAGGCAAACGCTCACACAAAAGTGATTAATTTTTCAACGAATGTAGCTGCCCTGATTGTATTTTTGCTCCACGGGCAGGTTTTGATTCCACTGGGAATTGCGGCGGCCATAAGCAATATGCTTGGGAATTATTTTGGCTCAGGACTTGTAATGAAGCATGGCCCCAAAGTCGTAAAGCCACTCATAATCTTTGTTTTGACTTTGCTTCTGATAAAAATTATCGTGGGCTTTTAAAGACGCTGGAACAGGAAATTCCTGCAACGGCAGCTGAATTTTTATTCTATGATTCCTATTTCCTTGAGCCAGGGAAGGAGCTTTTCGTCGTTCCAGTGACTTTCTTCCATTATGTATGAATTTTCTTTCATGCCGAAGCCGTGGCCGCCTTTCGGGTAGCTTACAAAGACGTGGGGAATGTTTTTTGAGGCTAGGGCCTTTTCAAGCCGCAGTGAATTTTCATAGATTACGACAGGGTCATCCTGACAGGCAAGGATGAATGTGGGCGGCATGTCGTCTGGAACATTCAGCTCCATGGAAAATTCGTCCTTAAGACTTTGAGAATAGGCGTGTCCCCAGAAATTAAGTGGCGACCAGCCTTTTGTGGCATTTGGTTCCTTCCATTGATGGCCCAGAAGGCTCCTGCGGCTCCACTTGTGGCCGATGTCGTCCTGCATGGTTACGACCGGGTAAATCGGCATTACAAAATCAGGCCGGACGCTTTCGGTCGTTTCGATTCCAAGCTTTGGAAGCTCGTTGTGAGTTGAAGCAAACTCGCCCGCCATTGTAACCAAATGTCCGCCCGCACTGTAGCCAATCGCACCGACCTTGTTCCTGTCGATGCCAAATTCCTTTGCGTGTTCGCGGACATAAACAATCGCCATCTGAATGTCTTCAAGCTGGTCTGGATAATGGTGGCAGTTGTAGGCCACCCTGTAACGCAAAACAAAAGCTGCAAACCCATGCATAGAAAACCATCGGGCAGAAGCAAAGCCTTCGTGGCTCATTCCCAGATGATGATAGCTTCCGCCTGGGCAGATTATTACGACCGGAATTTTTCCTTCGGCTTCGTTAACAGGCTGCCCGTTGAGCGGAGTCAAAACGGGCGGAACATAGTACAAAATCGTGTCCCTCTTTTGGGTTTCCATTTTTGGGATTCCTTCCCAAAGGTATATTTTCTGCCTGTAATCCTTTGCGGAAAGAGAAATATTTATAGAAAGAAAAATTAAAAATGCGGAAAAAATCTTGAGAAAAACTGATTTTGCGGAAATTTGCATGAAGCAGATTATATCAAAAATGCAGAGTATTGTCCGAAAAAAGCAGGCGCGCCAGGCTATGGAGTGGTGGCGAAGCCAGCGACCGCAGCGAAGCGAGGACGCCGCGCGTTAGCAAGCCACGGAACAGCCGACCCTCCGGGTGGCGCCCTAAAAAAACAGTGAAAAATTTCAGACTGTCATGCTATAATATTGCCCATGAATAAGAATTTTAGTTCACTGCTGACCGCTCTGGCTTTGACAATTCCGCTTTTGGCTTTACCGGGCTGCGGAAACGATTCGGATGGAAATCTCTCTGCTTATGAGCAAAACATTTCGATTAAGGGCAGAAGTTTTAGCAAAACTTCCTTCGCAAGCGTAATTCCCAAAAATTCTTCGGTGACGATTCCTTCCGAAAAATTCCCCAGAACAGGAAACGTCTTTATTTGGGACAGAACGGTCACTTTGAACAGCTACGAAATTTCAAAATATGAAGTGACTCAGGAATTGTACGAATATGTAATGGGAAGCCTTCCTCATGATGACAGTGCAAGCCGATACGGAAACGACGTGCAAAAACTCCGCCCGGCAACCGGAATGAGCTGGTTTGACGCGATAGAATTCTGCAACAAACTGAGCGAGCTTTGCGGTTATGAAAAAGTCTACACAATGACAAAAATCAGCCGCAAGAACAACAAATCATATATAGATTCCGCTACCGTAACTTACGATTTTTCAAAGAATGGATTTCGTCTGCCCACCGAAGCCGAATGGGAATTTGCCGCCCGTGGAGCCGGAATTTCAGAAAGAGACTGGAACTATAAATATCCGGGAAGCGACAACTACAAAAAAGCCGCATGGTCAATCTTAAATTCATCAGGCTACAATGATGATGACCTTGAGACCCGCACCCACGAAGTGGGCACAAGGCAGCCGAATGCACTTGGTCTTTACGACATGGCCGGAAACGCTTACGAGTGGTGCCAGGATTACTGGAAATGCAAGCAGCCCGGCTACGAATCAACAATACCAAAAGGAGACACCTACAAGTACATAAATCCGGTGGAACACAGCGGCACTTTTACCGATCCCGCCGTTGATTTTTCACAATACAAATCAAGAGTCATCCGTGGCGGAAACTACAACAGCACTTCCTTCTACCTTGAAAACGACAGCCGATATTTTGAATTTCAGTATGTCTGTGCCAGAAACCCCAGCACCAGCCAGAAATCGGTGGGAATAAGACTGGTTAGAAGAAAGTAAAGTGAAGCCGGGCAAAGACATTGTGTTTACGACTGGGAGTTTTCTTTCAGAAAGTGATTTATAATGGCTTTGTTCCATTTCTGTCTTTTTGATATAATCTTCTCATTATGAAAGAAAATTCCTTAATCTACATAAACAACTGCCGCGTGCAGGATTTGCACGGAAGTAAAATCGCTTCCCTTGACTGGGAAATGCGGGCAGGTGAAGCATGGCTTGTAATCGGTCCGAACGGTGGCGGAAAGGCTGATTTTTTGCGTGCTCTGGCCGGCGAAAAGCAGATTTTGCCGAATGATTCCACCGGCGACTATTCAACTCATTTTGCAGACTCTGTTGAGATTGTTTCCTTGGAGCGGGCTGCCAGCCTGATTCAGGAAGAGCGTGACCTGGACGAAAGCGAATACATCAACAAGATTGACGAAGGACGAACCGGACGGCGTTTTATCTGCGAAGTTTTGGGCGGGCCGGACGCAAAGCACCGTCATCTTCCTTTGCCACCGATTGCTGATCGGCTTGAAACTCTGCCCGAAGTAAAACTCTGCGGCGTGGAAAAGATTCTTGACCGCGGGCTTAAATTTATGTCCACTGGCGAAATACGGCGCACTTTGCTTTGCCGTGCCCTTCTTTCGGGCAAAAAACTTCTGATTTTAAGCGACCCGTTTGCAGGATTGGACGCACAGAGCCGGGCAATTCTGCTTGAATTTTTCAAGACAATCGTCGGGAAGCAGAAGAATTCTGATTCAAAAGACCCGCGCACAACGATTATTCTCGGAATGGAGCGCTACCACGAAATTCCTGAAACGATTACCAATGTGCTTGAATTTGCGGGCGGGGCGGTTTCTTTCTGCGGAACAAAAGCTGAATATGAAAAACTGATTTCTGAACGCGAGGCTGAAAAGGCAAAATCCCGCGAGGCTGAAAAAAATGCCTTTATTGCCGAATTAAAGAAAATCCAGAGCGAGACCGAAGTTTTGCAGAATGTCAGCGAAAATGTTTCTTCTGGCCAGGCGGATGAATCCCTGATTAAAATGAATGCCGTGAACGTGGGCTGGGACGATCACCGGGTTCTTGTTGACTTTAACTGGGAAGTAAAGCGGGGGCAGCACTGGCTTATCCGGGGACCAAACGGCAGCGGAAAGACAACTTTGCTCGAATTGATTACAGGCGACAATCATCAGGTTTTCTGCAACGACGTGTGGCTTTTTGGCCGCAAGCGCGGAACAGGCGAGACAATCTGGGACATCAAAAGGAATCTCGGCATCGTAAGCTACCGCTGGCACGTGGAATACCGAATGGTCGGCGGTACTGACTTGGAAAGCGTAATCATTTCTGGCTTTAAGGACTCAATCGGCCTTTATGAGCAGAAAACTGACGTTGAGATTGCAGCGGCACGATTGTGGCTAAAACTCGGCGGATTTGAAGGCCGTGAGCACGAAAATTTTGGCAGCCTGAGCTACGGCGAGCAGCGCGCGATTTTGATTCTGAGGGCGGCCGTAAAAAGCCCCAAAGTGCTGATTCTGGACGAGCCCTGCCACGGCCTTGACGAAAGCTACCGCCAGAAAATCCTGGACTTAATCGAAACAGTAGCCGAAATCGGCACAACCACGATTTTGCACGTAACCCACGACCCAAGCGAAGTCCTTCCATGCGAAAAGCACATTCTGGAGTTGAAGCCCGGCGAATCTCCGATGTATAATATAATTCAATAAAAGGAGGCTAATTAAAAATGGCTAAAAAATCAAATCTAAATCTTTACCTTATTGGTCTTGCGCTCGTCGTAGTCGGATGTTTTCTTCCGCTCACCGCAAGTAAATTCTTGGGCGGCGGTTCAAGCGCGTTCAAGGCAATCACGAACGGCTCAGGAGACCTTAAAATCGGCTCAATCCTCGCCCTTGGCGGAGCTGTCGCAGGAATCGTTTTCTGCTTCGTCAATCTTGGCGTAAAACTGCCGGTCAAGTTGATTTCCCTCGTTGCTTCAATTGTTGGCGGTGTTTATGTCTGGTACTGCTACATGAACGGTGGCGCAATCCTCAAAGGTGCCGTAAAGCTCGGACTCAAGGCTACAGGCTCAAAACCCGGAATCGGCCTGATTCTGATTTTTGCCGGCTGGGTAATAGCGCTTTTGGGCTGGCTTAAAAACAGAGATTAATAGTGTGGCGGCTTGCGGTTCGGGATTTCCATGTTTTCTGACAAATCCTGAATCCGCCCCGCCAGAATCTGATTTTCTTCCCTTAAAATCCGAATCGTCTTTTGATTTTCAACAGTTTCTTCCTGAAGCTTTGTGATAAAATCGTCCATATAAGCGATTTTAGTTTCTAAAGCTATGAGTCTGTCTTCTGTTTCCTTTTCCATTTTATTCCTGTTTGCCTGCAGAGGCTGTTTTCTGCTTTTCGATGTTCTTTTTTACCCTGTCCGCAAAAAGTTTGTTCTGGTCGCTTCTTGTTGGAACGCTGAAAGCCGGTGCACCGTCGTCCTTGTTGATTCGATAGATTTTTGTGGCATCGGTTGAATAGGCCGGACTTGAAGGATTGTTGACCCACCAGTCAAGAACTGCCACGACAACAAGGGCATATTTGATGAGGTTTGCATTTGTGGCCGCAGAATCAGCTTTTTTGGCTCCCAAAAGCACGTCCATTCGCTTTGAAATTGCGTTTGGAATGTCGAATTTGTATTTGTCCCATGGATTTTGAATGCCCAGCACCATGCCCTGACCCTTTGCCGCATCGATGTTTTTTGAAAGCATGGTAAAGAATCTGAGAAGGAATCCTACTCGGATACACATTGGCCGGTACTGGCTGTCGTTCTTTGGCTTTTCAAGGAGCAGCTGCTCAAATTCAAAATATGGAAGAAAGTTGTATTTTGTCTGCCAGAGCATTGAAGTAATCATTTTTTTGCCGAAAAGCGTAGACTTGTAGTCGCCCTGAGAATATTCATTGTTCACGAAATCATTAATCTGGTCGGCATAGTTGCGCTCAAAAAGAATTTCGCGGTAAACGGACCATTCGCTGATGACCGTAGAGAATTTTTCGCTTCCCTGAGAGACGTCTTCTTCGTTTTCTTCGGTAAAGACGATGTTTCGGCAGCCCTGAAAAATGTCTTCGGTAATTCTAAGCAGAGTGACCGTAATTTGAAGTGGATTTTCCGGGGCAAGAAGGTTGTAGCCGTCGCGGAACTGGTAAATCGGCTGAAAATAGGGGAACATGTCCGGCATTTCACTAAGCCTGTCAAAGCCTGCTTCGGGAAACAGTGTGTCCAAAAGTTTAAGTCCCGCTTCAACAAGGTCAGATTTTTTTTCAACCTTTTTTTCTTCGGCTTTTTCTTCTTTTTTCTCTTCCTTTTTTTCTTCAGCCTTTTCTTCGGTCTGCTTTTCGCTTTTTTTGTTTGGAAGCAGAATGTCGAATTTGGTTAATTCAAGGAAAGAAAGTATGTTCGCAGTTTGCACCAGAAAGAAGTCCTGAAAGTAGTCAAATTTTGAGCTGGACATGCGCATGAGCAGCGGATAAAGGCCTTTGATGACCTGACTGTAAATGTAGAACCACTCGGTAATGCCGGTTTTGGAAAGGGTCTGGGCTTTTTGGATGTCGAATTTTGGGTATTTTGCCAGATCGTTGTAAATTTCCTTGAAGTAACCGGAAATTTTGGTTTCTCCAAGATAGTAAATTTTGATTAGGTTTCTGTAAACTTCCTTTACAAATGGGACCATCATGGGCACTGTACATTCATCTGCGGCATCCTGAAGCTCAAAATAGTATTTTTTGATGTCCCGCATTGTCCATGAGCCGACGGTTTTAAGGAATTTGAATTTGTCTTCGCTTCCGTTGATGATTTTTGCCTTGTAAGTGTCCGGAGAAATCTGGATTATTGACTTTACCGTGGTAATGAATTCCTGAAGGTGCTCAACATGCTTTTCAAGGTTGTATTCCACGAAGCCCTTGCGCACCTGTTCGTCCCCGTTTTTTTTGAATCTGCGGACAAAATTGAAGAAGCCAAGATTCGTCTTGATTTTGTAATCTTCGCTCATCATGATTCTGTCCATGAGGTGACGTTCTTTTGAAGTCAACTCAGGCAGGGAACTGTATCGCTTGGGCTTTTCTTTTGGTGCGAACCCTACTTTGCCGCCTGCAGGAACGGAGGCTGTTTTGGCTGTCTGTGAAGCGACGCTGGATGCAGAACGGCCTACAACGCGTTTGGAATATTCCCTTGCTTTTGGAAGGGCAGAATAGTCAATCGGGGCAGACTTTTCTGCAAAGACTTCGCCGCCGAGTTTTTTCATCATTTTTTTTGCTTCGTCTTCATCAATGGGGCCTATGTTGCGCCTTGTGTTGTCCAGCGTTCCCGGTTCCCATTTTGCTTCTGGTCTGTCTCCCATAAAATACCCCTACAAGCGTAAAAGCTGATTTTTTGCGATACCCTCAAAATTGTGCAGAACGATGTCCTCTCCGTTTTTGGTTTTGATTACGCCTTCGAAAGTTCCGAAAATCGTGCTCAGATGGCTTTTCGTTACCAGAAAGGAAATGTCACGCCGAATGTCGGAAGCCGGCGTAAAGGTTAAATCCACCATGTTTTCAAAATCCTGAATTACCCATTTTTTTGAAAGGCCAAAAGGATGCGTGATTGTAACAGGCGGCAACGGCGTACATTCTCCGTCGGCAAACAAAACGTTACTGTTTATATTGTCGGAATCTACGGCATTTTCTTGCGTGGTAAAAATCTGAAAACTGAATTTTTTGCCGTTAGAAATACCTGTCGCCATTACAAATTCAGAAGTTGTAAGAAAGTTGTAATAGGTCCTGTTGACGCTCAATAAAGCTGAACCGTCAAAGTCTTCCTGGCTTTCTTCGGTGGAAAGCTTTGTTTTGTCCAGATTTAGTGAGCCGTGAATCTGTGGATTTGTGACATAGGTTGCCGAACAGCGCCTTTTGGAAGGAGCAGGAACGACATTCATGATTTCTTTCATGAGTGGATTTGAATATTGAGCAAGAAAAGCACCCTGAGTAGAAGGGCGTGAATTGTCGCCTTTTAGGTTGAATATGACAGAGAGCCTGTCACGCTGATGATCCCAGCTTATTCGAATGTAGCGTTTTTTGTTGAAACTGGCGCAAAATCCTGACTTCATGCTGTGGGGAATAAAACGCCGCCTGGGCCCCATGAAAGAACGGTAAGCCAGCTTTCGCCTGCTTTCTTTGTTCCAGAAAACTACATCGGCAAAACCGAAAATTTTGTGGTCAAAAAAATCTATGGTGCCGATGTAGGAGCCAATATTGAACATGAACACCAGCGAACTTTGAATGCGAAAATTTGTTATTACTGCAGGAAGCGGTGTACCGGCAAATGGTGCACGGACGCCACGAATGTCGAGCTTGGGCAAAAGTCCGTCAAAAGTGCCGAATTCAATTTTGCCGTTGCGGACGATTTTTTCGGGTGCTTCCTGAATTTTTCTATTGTACAAACTATCCTCTGAAATCCTTTTCGTAATCTTCTAATTGTAAAAGCAAAAAGAAGAAAAGTCTAGTTTAAAGAAGATTATGCCTGTGCGGGCGAGGGACTGGTGGATTTCTGCCCGATTTCCTTTTTGATGGAAAGAACCTCTTCCAGTGGAAGAGATGTTATCTGTACAACTTGTTCTGCTGTCAGAGACATGGCAAGAGCATTTTTCGCATTGGCAATGGCATTTTCGTGGGCACCTTCTTCTCGGCCTTCCTCACGTGCATAATATTTTTCTTCGTCAATTGTCTGCTGCCATGTCATATACTGCCTCCTCCAAGTCATGTTTTTCTTTGCGAACTCGACCTTTTCCAAGATGCTTTGGGAAAGACCAGTTCCAGCACTCTCGCCTTTCAGAAAATGAAAGAAATCCCGTTCTTCCCTGCTTTTCAGTTTATCACACTCGGCCGCGTTAAAAAAGACTTTTATCGCTCCATCTTTCAGTTTTGTGTTTTTGTCCTCGCGGCATGTGTTCTCGAAAGTGTAGACTGGTAAACCCTTGTGGAAAATGTCGTCCAGACAGAGGAAGATAACATAGCTGTCTTTCAGCTTGCTGTAGTTTTCGCCTTTTGAAAGGTTGTCCATGTCGATGACGCTCTGGTAGTATCTTGCCCGTTTGGGAAGGTTCTTTGTGTCGGTGGTCTGGATTTCAATGTCGAAAATCTGACTGTCATTTTTGGTGTAGACGTCAAATCTTACGCTTTTTGCTTCGATTGTTTCCTGCATGGTCTTTTCGGCCTGGGGAACTTCCAGATGGTCGATTTCGACGTGAAGCAGAAGCTCCAGCAACTGGCGGCAAATCTCCGGTTCTGATTCAAGTATTTTGCAGAAAAGAAAATTGTCCGCGAAGGTCAGCTCGTCCCATGATTTTGTTCTTTTGATTTTTTCGGTCATAAATGACTCCTTTTGGAAATAAATTTTGAGAGAATGGAAAATCGGCCCGGCAGTTTTCTGTTCGCTTCGGCTCCGCTCAGCGAACGGCCTTTCCGACATTTCCTGTATATTTATTGCAAAAGAAATTCGATTTTGGGCAACGTAAATAAAAAATTTTGAAAAAAAATTCGCCACACGGATGTGGCGGTACAGGAAAGCGAGAATTTTGCCTGCAAAATTCTCGGCAGGAATCCGAAAATCCATGGATTCGGATTTTCGGTTCCACATTTTTGGCAATGTAATTGAAAAATTCTTCGAAAAAGAGAAGAAAAATATGACAAAACTGATAATCGCTTTGCCCGCTCCTTAGTAAAAAGTAAAGAAAATTAAGAAAAAAACAATAAATTCTGTAAAAAGAAACAAATATATATTGACAAAGTACATGGGGGGGGTAAATTTAAGCAAAATTCTTCAGTCTGAAGGATAACATTCACAAAAAGGAGAAAGAACGAAATGAAAAAAATTCTTTCAGTTGCAGCTGCAATTGCACTTGCTGCATCTATCATTTCCTGCGGTGACTCAAGCGACGAATTCTCAGGCGCTGTAGACACCGTAATTACAATTTCGGCACCATCGGTAACTGGCAAAGCTTACCCTGGCGTTAACTACATCACATGGGAACCAGTTGTTGGAGCCGGAACATACGAACTCTACCGCTCAGACGACGGTGACAAGAACGTATTGCTCACAACTGTTACTCCAGCTACCAATGCAACATTGGGTTACGCAGATATCGCTGCTAATGGTGGTAACTCAGCACTCACAATTGCTGACGGAAAAACTTACAAATACACTGTTCTCGCAATTGGTGCAAACGCAACAGCTGCAAACGTAAACGTTCCTTCACGCGACGTTTACCTCAAAGGAAACAAATCAAGCGTTTCTGTAAAAGCAATCGTTCCAGCTGCTGGTACATCAGTTGGTGACTTCGCTGCTTACAAGAGCTTCTTTCAGAAGTTCGACGAGAAAAACCTCGCAAAGAACGTTGTAATCACAAAAACACAGGATGTTAAAGCTGACGGATCAAACTGGGGTGGATTCTATGTTACATTCCCAGCAACTGCTGGTCTTGAATTCGGTCTTGCTAAAGTTGACAACACTGGTATCGGTGCAAATGGTGAATACATCGGTCTTGATACTATCAACCCAACTTTGAAAGGCAACTACAAAGAGAACTTCACAGCAAACGCTGCATTTGTTGCTCTTGGTTCAGGCAAAAAAGATCTTTATGTTAAGATTGGTTCAGTTGCTTCTTCACTTTATCAGCCAATCGTAAAGAAAGTTGGTGATGTTACAATCGAAGGCATTAACGAAGTTGCAAACAAAGAAACTCGTGACGTAACTGCTAAATACCGCACAGCTACAACTGCTGAAGTCTACTGGAAACCAGCTGTTCTTGCTGAGACAAACAAAGAAACTGCAACATCAAACTACATCGTATACCGCACAACTTCTGCTGACAACTACGATGAATACACTGTAGTTGCCGGTGTTGAAGGAAAACCAGCTATCACAGCTAAGAAAGTTGCTACAACAACAGTTAATACTAGCACTGTATCTGTTCCAAACTATAATGGAAATGCAAATGTAGTTACAGGTAGTTCTGTAAATGATACAACTGTTGACGTAGTTTACTCATTCACAGATACAATCACAGACAACACAGCTACATACAAATACTATGTTGTTCACAAGAGCGGAAACTATTATGGTAAGGCTGCAACAGCAGCAGAACTCACCAAGTTTGATAATGCTCCAGCTACTCCTTCAATCGTTGAAGTTAAACAGGTTACAAAAGCTGCTGACGACAAGACTGAACTCCAGATCTTCGCTAAGAAAGCTAACGTTAACCAGACTCTCACACTTACAGTTGCTACTCTCGCTAGCGATTACAATAAAGCTGCAATTAACACATTCACTGACTTCACAGGTTCTGTTAAACTTGAGAACTATGCTGGTGATAACCTTACTTATGTTGCTTACTTCAAGGGTGATTACAATACAAATTATGTATTCAAACTCACAGCAACAGAGACAGGTAAAGAAGGTGAAACAAGCGTTTACACAGCTGCTAAGGTAGGTCCAGTTGCTCTCAATGGTGAGCCACCAACAGTTAAACTCCAGGACGACGATAATGCTACAGACTTGAAGTATGTTGTAGTTGTATCTGACCCTGATGTACAGACAGAGGTTGATAATGGTCTTGATTCATTCGAGAACTATACATACACTCTCTACTCTGTAACAACATCTGCTGACCGATACTTCGAAAACTACATCACTGTTACTGAAGAGAACCTTGGTGCAGTTACTCTGTCTGCACTTACAGAGGCTAACAAGACTAAATACAGTCTTACAGGTAACACTAAAGAAGATGCTACAGCTGACGCTTCTGGAAATACAAAAGCTAAATTCTACGGTATCAACAGTGTTACAGCTCCAAAACCAACAGACGACGCTAACGGCAAATATTCTTCTACTAAGAGTGTTCGCTTCTACGTTGTTAAGACAGTTAACGCTGACAAAACAGTGTCAAGCACAACATCTTCAAATACTCTTGGAGCATTCAACAATATTCAGGTTAAATAGCCTGACTTGCTGCCGGTTTGTCCGGCAGCTTAAAACAGCTAACGTCATTGCCGCGCCATGCACGGCAATTGCAGGCAAACAAAAAAACACTTCCGCTTGGAAGTGTTTTTTGTGTTTTAGAAGCTTATGCTTACAGTTCGTTGATTTGGTCAGAGGTGAGCCCTGTGGCTTTTTGTATGAGGCTTAAATCCACACCGGAGTGCTTAAGAATCCGAGCCGTTTCAATTTTGGCCTGGGGTGGTTCCAAATGGTCAATTTCGATGTGAAGCAGTATTTCCAAAAGATGCTTGCAAAGTTCTGGTTCTGATTCCATAATTTTGCAGAAGATAAAGTTTGTGGCTAGTGTAGCTTCTTCCCATTTCTGGGCGGGCGTTTTTTCCGGTGTAAATGTGTTCGTTGTTTTCATAGATATTTCTCCATTGTTTTGTATACATATATATTTGAAAAAAAATTCGATTTTCGGCAATGAAAATGAAAAATTCTGAAAAAAAATCTGCGCCAGGGCTGTAGCGGTTGCGAAGCAAGTGCCGGAGGCACCGAGGGTGACTGAGCCGCGGAAGGCCTGCAGCCGACCAGTTGCGCCATGAATAATTGGGTTTTAGAAAAAATTGTGATATAATTATTGCAATAAAAATGGATAAAAAAGTCAGTCAGGAATCTGAAGACCCAAAAAATCAAATGCCTCCACCCCGTCCAAAGGAATTTTCCAGCGAGGAAGAAGAATTTGAGTATTACAAAAATCTTGCCCTTTACTGGGAATCTTATGCCCACCGCCTTGAAGCAAAAATAGCCAAAAAATCCTTGTGAATTTCGCATTTATATAGGAAAATATAATATAGAAGACAATTCAACATTTTGGAGGTACTACTATGGCTGTAACTGTATATTCCCTCGGTGCTGCACAGGAAGTCACCGGATCTAAACATATTTTTGAAATCAATGGTCGCTCTTACATGATTGACTGCGGTGCCTTTCAGGGTAAGCGTGCCGAATCAGACGAAAAAAACCGTAATTTTGAGATTCCCGTTGACAAAATCGATGCCGTCATTCTCACTCACGCTCACTATGACCATGTCGGTCTTCTTCCTCTTCTTGTTAAAAATGGCTACCACGGAAACATTTATGCGACTCCGGCCACTCGTGATTTGACGGACTTAATCATGATGGACAGTGCCCGAATTCAAGCTCGCGACGCAGAATATCTTCGCAAGCAGGCTCAAAAAAAAGGCGAGAAATTCAACTGGTCGCCTATGTTCACAGAAAAGGACTGCCTCAAGGCTGCAAATCAAATCATTACGCTTTCTTATAACCGCAAAATGTACATTTCGCCGGAAGTGGAGCTTGAATATTTTGATGCAGGTCATATTCTGGGCTCGGCATTTGCATACGTTACAATCAAAGGCCAGCGTGACGAAAACGGTAAGCCGCTGGGAAACAACGACAAAACGGCTTTAAGAATCTGGAACAAACTTTTTGGCTGGAAAAAAGACGAAAAGCGAAGCACGTCTGACCGCCGCCAGGCAACACCGGAAGAGCAGGCCGCATATACAGGCCCGGAACGAAGGAGCGGTCATGACAGACGCGAAGGCAAGGACGAAATCCGTATTCTTTATACCGGTGATTTGGGTCGAAAACAAAAACCGATTATCCGTGATCCTTCAACAAACGTTCCGCCACCGGACTACATCTTCATTGAAAGCACTTACGGCAACCGCAAGCATGAAGACACTGCAATCGCTATGGACGAGCTCCGCAAAATCGTGCATCGTGCCGTTGAAAAAAAAGGCAAAATTATCATTCCTTCATTTGCAATCGAACGAACTCAGGAAATCGTTTACTATCTGCATCTTCTTGTAGACAAAAAAAAGATTCCTAATATTCCGATTTACGTGGATTCGCCAATGGCCGTCAACGCCACTTCGATTTTTCAGGTGCATCAGGAATGTTACTCGGATGACGTTCATGAGGCTTTCCTGCAGCATCATAAAAACCCGTTCGGATTCGGCAATCTTTCTTTCGTCAACAGTCTCGAAGAATCAAAGAGCCTGAACAAAAAAGAAGGCCCTATGATTATAATTTCTGCTGACGGCATGTGTGAAAGCGGCCGAATCGTACATCACATTGCAAACAACATTTCTGATCCGCGAAATACAATCCTTATCGTCGGTTACATGGCCGAAAACACTCTTGGACGGAAAATCCGTGACGGTGCAAAGGTTGTAAATATCATGGGAGACGAGTATGATGTAAAGGCAAAAATCGAGCAGATCAACGCCTTTTCTGCGCACGCCGATTACGAGGAATGTACGAAATGGCTTAAATCAATCGACACAAGCCGACTCAAAAAGATTTTTATGGTGCACGGTGAAAGTGAAGCTCAGGAATTCTTCAAAAAATATCTTGAGGAGCACGGTTTCCCCGAAGTTCAGATTGTAAAATATGGCGAGTCTTACGATATCGAATAAAGGTAACGCTAAAAAATGAAAACAGAAACAAAGAATCTCATTAAGCAGATACTGGTTCCTTTGGGAATTTTGACTGGAATCTTTGTAGCCATAATCATAGGCATTTATTTTTGTCTCTTTAAGCCAAATTTTATGCGCGGGCAGGGAAAACCCACGGAAATGGACGCCAAACATTTTTTGACGCCAGAAAATGAGCAGAAAAACAAAGACGACACGGCCTGGTTCTATTCGCAAAATCCAGAAGAAATCACGATTGAGTCTTTTGACGGTTTTACCCTGCTTGCCTACAATCTGCCTGCTCAGGATGCAAAAGGCACATGGTTTCTGCTTCATGGTCATCAGTCGGGACCGCTCAGGGAATTTGCCGGACTTGCAAAATTTTTTCACGAACTCGGCTATAATGTGGTTCTTCCTTATCAGCGGGCTCATGGAAAAAGCGGTGGAAACTACATCACTTTTGGCGTAAAGGAACGTTACGATGTGCGCGACTGGATTCTCAAAATCAACGAAATTTATGGTGACAGTCTTCCCCTTTATCTTGAGGGCATTTCCATGGGCTGTGCGACAGTCCTCATGACGCTCAGTTTTGATTTGCCGGCTAACGTTCAGGCTGTTGTTGCGGATTGCGGTTTCACTTCTCCATACGAAATCATGTGGAAAGTCGCCAAGAAAGACAAAAATGTGCCCATGGTGCGGCTGGTGCTTGGAATCGGTAATATTATGGCGCGAATCCTTGCAGATTTTGATTTTAATGAATACGATACCTTCAAGGGGCTGCGTTATAACAAGCTGCCTGTTCTTTTTGTTCACGGCACGGAAGACGCTTTTGTTCCTGTTGAAATGACGATTGCAAATTTTCAGTATTGCACAAGCCGAAAGCAGATTTTCCTTGTAGAGCACTGTCCCCATGCGATTGCATATTTAATTGATGAAAAAGGCTACCAGAAGGAAGTCATTGACTTCTGCGGCTTAAAATAATTAATTTTTTCCAAGGACAGGTGCGTGGGGCAGGATTATTCGCGTGCTTACAATCCGCCGCTGACTCTGCTCCTCAATCTTGTAGATTACACCGTCTTTTTTGAGCACGGCTCCGATTTCCGGCAGCTCACCAAACTGCTCCAAAAGCCAGCCGCCGACAGTAGTGTAATTTTCACTTTCCATATCCAGGTCCAATAGCTCGTTTGCGTCCCCCATTTTGATGTCGCCTGGAACGATATATTCCGTGATTGAAACCGGGTGAATTCTGTTTTCCGGGGGAATTTCGTTGTGGATTGAATTGATGCTGCGTCCAAAAACTGCACGAAGAATGTCGTCCATCGTAACGATTCCTGAATTTGAGCCGTTTTCGTCCACAGCAATTGCGAAATTTTGTTTTTCAGTTTTGAATTTTTGCAGTAGTTCTGTGGCAAAAAGCGTTTCAGGTACAAAAAGTGTAGGACGCATGTGCCGTCTGGCAAAGGAAATTTTGGATTTTTGTGCGGCCGCGCGTGGTGTGTTGAGCAAGACTGTTTTGTAGAAGAGCATTCCTTCTATTTTAGAGAAATCTCCGTCACAAACCGGCAGCCTGGAATAGCCGGAAAGGGCAAAAATCTTTACGATTTCTTCGTAGTCGGCGTCGATTGGAATAAACTGAACAAGACTTCTGTGACGCATGATGTCCTTGATGTGCAGGTCGGTGAAGTCAAAAATTTTGTAGAGCATTTTCTTTTCGCTCGACTCCAGAGTTCCTTCCTTTGCTCCGATTGCAATCAGTGACTTTAGTTCCTCTTCGGTAATCAGTTCCTTGGAATTTTTAAAGAAAATCTGCAAAAATGAAGTGATTCCGTTAGTAATCTTTGAAAAAATCCAGACCAGTGGAAAAAATGCCTTTTCAAGAAAAATCAGTGTCCCGGAAGTAAGGCTGGCGAACTTCACAGGATAAACTGCTGCAAGAGTCTTAGGAACGATTTCACCAAATATTATCAAAATGAAGGCAATTGCAAATGTTGCAATGGTTGCACCTTTATCACCCAAAAGACGGATTGCAAGGGTAGCCGCAAGACCAGAAACAAGGGAAGTAACGAAGTTTATGCCAATCAGAATCAGCGAAAGAAGGCGGTTGGTGTCTTTTTTGAGGAAAGTAATTTTTTTGGCAGGGGAATTTTTTTTGTCCGGCGAATCTTTTTTCTGAAGATGACGGAGCATGAGTCTTGTTATTGAAAGATAGGCTGTTTCGCTTCCGGCAAAAAAAGCCACGACAAAGACAAGAAGTGCTATGGCGACTGAAGGAAGGATAATTGAAGTCAGAAGATTCATTTTTCGTCTCCCATGGCCATGCCGTAGTCTTCCGGCTTGTCTTTTTCGATTGCCTGCTCACAATGGACGATTGCAATTCTGTGTCCTTCAAGTTTTTCAACCGTAAAAACGAAGTTTGATTCTTCTATGCTTTCACCAATCATGGGAATGCGCCCAAGTTTTTCGCAGATAAAGCCGGCGATTGTTTCATTAAGTTTTGACTCAAGCTTGATTTTAAGCATGTCTTCCAGATCAATCAGTCGGGTAGAGCCTTCCATGCTGAAAGAAACGAATTCTTCAAAATCGCTGTGTTCCCTTTCTTCGATTTCTTCTTCTTCGTGATAAATATCGTCTGCAATCGTGCCAAAAATTTCCTGCTCAATGTCCTCGATTGTAAGAATTCCGTCAGTACCGGAATATTCATCGATAACTATTGCAAAACTCTGGTGATTTTCGTGCAGGAGTTCCTGAATAGAAGACATTTTTGTGGTTCCAGGAATAAAAAGTGGCGGACGCATAACCTTGCGAACAGAAAATTCTTCGTGGACTTCAGTGAAAAAAAGCATGTCCTTTACGTAAAGCACGCCAATGATGTTGTCAATATCGTCATTTTCATAGACCGGAAATTTTGAGATTCTTGTACGCTCTGAAAGCTGAACTACATCGCGATAGCTCATGCCCGGTTCAATTCCGATTATTTTGAGGCGGGGAATCATGATGTCGGTTGCGTTAAGGTCGGAGAATTTGAATACGCGGCTCATCATGTTTTTTTCGCTGGTTTCAAGAACGCCTTCCTCGCCGCCTACGTCAATCAAAGTTTTAATTTCATCTTCGGTAAAAGAAACTCCCTTTTTTTTGGTGCTGATTCCGAAAATTCTTAAAATTCCGCGGGAAATAAAGGTAAAAAACACTACAAAAGGCCGAAAAACATAGAAGAAAATCTTAACGAAGCCGCTTAAGGCAAAAGCGCAGCTTTCAGGGTGGCTTGTAGTCAGGCTTTTGGGGGTAATCTCACCAAAAATCAGAAGAAGAATTGTTGCTATGAAGGTTGCAATTGGAAGGCCTGCCGCACCAAAAAGCTTTAGGAAAATCGATGTAAGAATGACGGAAAGGGCTACATTTACGATTTCGTTTCCAACAAGGAGCATGTTAAGGAGTTCTTCCTTGCGTTCCAGAAGTTTGCCTGCCCTTATGGCCTGCTTGTGGCCTTTTTCGCGTAGAAAATGCACGCGGAGTTTGTTTAAGCCAAGAAAAGCACTTTCACTTGCCGAAAAAAGCGAGGAAAGTGTGATGCAAATCGCTGCGAGAATAAATAGGACAATCAGCTTTCCGGAAGGGTAATCCATTATTCTGCGGATCCTTCTGCCTGTGGCTGAGATTCTGATTCTTCGACTTTACCTTCGACAATCATTTTAACTTGATTCAAGGCATTCATGATATTGTTTGCGGCGTCACTTTCCGGATTCATATCGTAGGACTGCTGAAGATAGGAAAGAATTTTTTCATAGTTTTGACTGCCACTTGAGCCAAGAATATAGGCTGCGGTGTAGAAGGCCATCTGCAGGTCGTCCTGATTGAGAATCTTATTTTTTGTGAGCTTGATAAATTCGTCACCGGCCTTTTCAACCTGATCGTCAAGCAAAAAATCCTGGGCGTTTGCGTAGGCAATTGCGATTAAATGTTTGAGGCATTCACCAGTTTCGTTCTTTTTGTCGAGGGCAAGATACTTTTTGTTAAGATCTCTGAGGTGATATGCAAGCTCTGGTGAAGTCATGTCAAAGATTTTGTTGATTGCATCAAGTTTTTCTTCTTTTTTGCCGGATTTTACTTTTGCAAGGAGATCTTCAAAATTCTGGATTGAATCCTTGGCTCCGTCAAATGCAATGCGGGCAGCGTTTAAATCAGATTCGGCGTCAAATACAAGTTTATCAATCACGTAGCCTTCTGCTGAAAGAATCAGGAAATATGGAGTTGAGTCAGCATTGTACAGATCAAATGCTCGCAAATCCCTTTTGATTCCTTCCTGATCGTTTTCGTAGCGGCTGTTTGAAATGTCCAGATTTACAAGGACGTAATCTTCCGTGTATTTATTTATGAAATCTTCGGTGTTAAAAATCTTTTCTTTAAGATTTTTACTTTTGCCGTCTCTTTCGTCTTCGCTGAAAAAAAGCAGGATTTTCTTTTGCTCGGCGGAAGCGGCTTTTTTGCCTTCTTCAAGATTTGACAGCCAGACAGATGAATCAATTTTGTTGCCGCATGAAAAAAGTGTAAGCATAAAAAGAATTGCGGCAGATATATGAATGAGTTTTTTCATTTTGACTCCAATTTACAATATTATAGAAGATTCTAGCATAATTTTAAGGATTGGCAAAGGACATTTGCATAAAGTTTCTTCATCGGTCATAATGAATTGATGGATTTTTCCCTGCTTTCCTGTGAAGAATTTTCTAAAACCGGTCTCAAAGTGCTTCAGGACAAATCTGCTTTCTGCTTTGGACTCGATGCCGTTCTTCTTGCAGATTTTGCGCATGCCAGAAAGGGTGACAAAATTTTTGATCTTGGAAGCGGTACGGGAATCATTCCGCTTTTAATGGCAAAAACCAGTTCGGCTCTGCATTTTACGGCCCTTGAAATTCAAGAAAAATCTGCCGAAATTGCTGCAAAAAATGTGGAAATCAACGGTCTTGAAGATAAAATCGATGTTGTTTGCGGAGACATAAAAAGCGTGCGCAGCCTTTTTTCACCTGAATGTGCTGACCTTGTTACTGCAAATCCGCCCTATGCAAAGGCAAATTCAGCTCGCGTAAATCCTGATGAAGCAAAATCTATTGCCCGGCATGAAATTCTGTGCAATCTTGAAGACGTTGTTTCTGGGGCAAGCTATCTTTTAAAATCCGGCGGAAGTTTTTTCATGATTCATCGTCCGGAACGGCTTTCAGAAATTTTGGTTATGCTGACAAAATACAGGCTTGAGCCAAAAGTTTTGCAGCTGGTTCAGCCCTTTTCAGATTCTGCTCCAACAATGCTTTTTATTGAGGGGCGCAAAAATGCCCGGGCGGAAATAAAAATTCTCCCTCCGCTGGTGATTTACAAGGCGAAGGGAGAGTATTCTGAGTCCGTGAATAGAATATATCAGAATCTATAAAATTTCAGGACAAGGTGTCCTATTTGACTGCCTCAAAAATGATGTCGAATAGGAATACGATTGCAAGAATCCATGTGACAAGAGGAATTTCCTTTGTTTTTTTGGAAACAACTTTGCACAAAACGTAAGAAACAATGCCGAAGGTAATGCCCTTTGAAATTGAGTAAGAGAAAGGCATTGAGATGATTGTGATGAAAGCCGGGATTCCTTCTGAAATGTCGGTGAAATCGATACCCATTACGCTTCGCATCATTAAAAAGCCAACGAAAATGAGTGCTGGAGCTGTGGCTGCGGCCGGAATGAGTGCAAAAAGCGGGCTCAGGAAAAGAGCAACAAGGAAGAGAAGGGCAGTTACGACGGAAGCAAGGCCTGTGCGGGCACCTGCAGCAACGCCTGAAGAACTTTCCACGAAACTTGTGACTGTTGAAGTGCCAAGACAAGCTCCGACTACAGTGCCGATGGCGTCAGACATCAAAGCCCCCTTTGCGTTGATAACGTTTCCTTCCTTGTCCTTGAGGTTTGCCTGTTCAGCAACGCCAAGCAAAGTGCCGATTGTATCGAACAAGTCGGTGAAAAGGAAAGTAAAGAAAACTACAAAGAATTTGATTGAAAGTACGTTTGCCCATTCAAATTTGAACAGATAAGGGGCGGCTGGAGTTGAAACAGGTGAAAAATCTTTTGGAACTGAAGTGACTCCAAAAGGAATTCCGAGAATTGTAGTGAGGATGATACCAATCAAAATTGCGCCCGGAACTTTAAGGGTGTAAAGAATGATTGTAATTAAAAGGCCGAGCACGGCAACAATGGCTGTAGCGTGCTTCATGTCGAAGTTTACGAAGCCAATCGGAGTACCTGTATCGCCTGCTACAATTCCTGCGTTTGCAAGACCAATCAAGGCGATAAAAAGACCAATACCGACGGCAACGGCCTTTCGAAGGTTAACCGGAATAGACTTGATGATTGCTTCGCGGATTCCAAAGACTGAAAGAATAATGAAAAGCAGGCCTTCAAGCAAAACTGCGGTGAGGGCAAAAGCCGGCGTGCAGCCCATGCCAAGAACGACAGTGTAAGTGAAGAAGGCGTTCAGGCCCAAGCCTGGTGCAAGTGCGACAGGAAGGTTGGCACAAAAAGCCATTACTAAGGTGGCTACAGCCGCAGAAATTGCAGTGGCTGTAAAAATTGCACCCCATTCCAAACCTGCTGCGGAAAGGATTCCCGGGTTGACTGCCAGGATGTAAGACATTGCGAGGAAGGTTGTGATTCCGCCGATAACTTCTCGGCTGACACTTGTTCCACGTTCCCTTAATTTAAAAAGTTTATCCATGAGAAACTCCTTATATTAGAATTTTTATAAGCATTATTTATTTTCATCAACCCACTTTTGAATTCCTGCTACGACATCAGCATCAACCTGATGTTCTACGCGGCAGGCATTTTCTTCACACTGATCTTCCGGCAAGCCGGTAATTTTTTGAAGAAAAACAGTGAGGAGTTTGTGGCGGTTATAAATGTCTTCGGCCTTTTCCATGCCTTTTTCTGTGAGTTTAAGCATGTTTCCCATGCCGAATTCGACAAATCCTTCTTTTTCGAGCAGTCCCATTGCCCGACTGACACTAGGCCTGGATACGGCAAGTTTATTTGCGACGTCTACAGAACGGACGAAACCATTTTCAATTTGCAATCTCAATATAGCTTCAAGGTAATCTTCACCACTTTCGTACATAAAATTCTCCATAAAAATATAGATGAGCGAAACAAAAGTTGCTTATTTTAAAATTATAACATTTTAATAGAAATATCGCAAACATGAATAAGTGGATGATAAACTATTTGTCATGTAAGAAAATTAAACCGTGCGGAATTTCTGTCTGCTTTTTACAATCATTATCTCAAATCACCGGCCGCATCAAAGCAGCGGTCACCGATTTTTTCAATTTGACGGATAATATCCATGTACAGAAGCTCGGAGCGCACGTCTCCACCGGTTTCAAGGCGGCTGCGGGCAATCTTTTTGAGGGCTTTTCGCTCGTCGTCAATCTGCTGCTCAAGCTCACTTGCAAACTGGAACTGCTCTGGTGTAAGACGCTGGATTTTTGCCACGTTTTTGTAGATAAAGTACATGAGCTGGCGGGCAAGCTCAAAATATGGAAGAAGACGGTCGAAGTCTTCCTGATTGAAGGTCATTTCCTTTTCGATTGCTTTTTTGAGCTGATAGGCGATGTTAAGGCATCCATCGGCCATAGCTTCCATTTCGGCAATAAGCTGCATCATAAGGGCAGCGTTGTCTTTTGCAGAGTCACTCAAATGCAGGTGAGTACAGCGCACAAGGTACTGGGTAAGCTGCTCATTCATCTGGTCGCAGTAGTCTTCGATTTCAACGATTGTTTTGTATCCTTCTTCGGCAAAATCTGGATTGAAGTTTGAAAAACCGTGCTGCAATTCATCGAACATTTGTGCGACTTTATCCGAGAAAATTTTGACTTCGGTTTGGGCACGGAAAACACAGCTTTCTGGAGACTCAATTGCCATGCGCTCATTGAATTCGAGCTTGTAAACGTTGATTTCGCTTTTTTTGTCGTCTTTAATAAGGATGGAAACGAATTTTGAAATTTGATTGACGAAAGGAATGAAAATTACCGTGCCGATAACCTTGAATACGGTGTTGAGCATTGCGATTCTGAAAACGATGTTGTGACCCGGTGAAATAAGCTCAACGAAAGCAATAAATGGCTTAAAGAAGACAAGGACAATAATGACAGTTGCAACATTGAAAAGAACATGAACGGCGGCCGTGCGTTTGGCATTTGCATTGGCTCCGATTGCCGCAAGGATTGCGTCCACTGTTGAACCAACTGAACTGCCGATAATCATTACGGCTCCAAAACGCCAGAATTCATTGAGTTCATCAAGAGTTGCGTTTCCTTCTTTTGACATTGCCACAGCCATACCGATTACGATTGCCGACATTGCTGAAGAAGAATGAATCAAAGCCGTAAGCAGAATGCCGATGAAAAGACCGATTGCATAGCTGATAAAGCCAAAGTTATTTACGATGCCGATGAAATTGATTACGAAGCCTTTTACCTGTGGAACTGCAAAGAAATCTGAAAGGCCGCCCAGACCAAAGAAAAGAAGGCCAAAGCCCATGATTGCCAGCCAGAAACCTTCCCGTGACTTAAACTTTTTTAATATATAAAGGAGATATCCCAGACCGAAGATTGGAATCGCATAGTCCTTGATTTCAAAGCTGGAACCAAGGGCGACAATCCAGCCTGTGACCGTGGTACCGATGTTTGCTCCAAAAATGACGCCGATTCCCTGCGTTACGGAAATAAGTCCGGCGTTTACAAAGCTTACGAGCATGACAGTAGTTGCACCGGACGACTGAATAATCATGGTAAGGATACAACCGGTCAAAAGGCCTACAAAGCGATTGCCTGTCATAAAGGCGAGGGCTGCCTGCAATTTTTGACCGGCACTCTTTTGGATTCCATCACTCATGAGCTTCATGCCGTAAAGCAAAAAACATAAGCTTCCGGCAAAGTTGATTATATTCAGTATCATTTTATTCCACCGTTTGCCGTGCAACCACTCTTCCGGCAATTGAAAGGGTCAGTTCGCAGCCTTTTTCTGAAATATATGGAATTGTTACATTGCCACCTGTGTGTTTTAATGTAACTAAAGTTTCTTTGACTCCGGCGCGTGAAGACTCAAGTGTCATTTCAACGGCGTAAGGATAGTCCGGCAGATGAGCCGTAAAAAGACCGAGAATTTCGTCATCTTTTTGTTTTTTGGGAAGTGCAAGTTCGGCAGAAATTCTTGAGTAGTTTGGAAGAAATTCACCGGTTGCAGTTCCCTGTGAAGTAACCGTGCCTTCATTTTCATCGTTGCCTGCGATGTGTGTTGTAAAATCGAATACCAGTCGGGAAGACGAGATTGTAGAAATGAGCTTGTTGAAATCAAATCCGACTATAGCAGGAACGCGTGTGTTTTCGTATTCTGCTCCCTTGCTGACGATAAGCTTGACGGTGACAGGGCTTGAAATAATTGTGCCTTCAGGAGGATCCTGTGCAAGAATCGTGCCTGCTTCGCTCTGATCTGACTTGTAGCTTGGTTCAGCCAGAACAATGAGTGGCCTTGTTGAGCCTGCGAACATGGTCTGAAGGTTGATTTTGACGTCATCGTAGTTCTGGCCGATGTAATTTTCGACATGGTCAAGAATTGTACCGCGGCTTACGGTAAGGCTGATTCGTCTGCCTGCCTTTACGATTGAGCCGCCTTCCGGGTTTTGATTTAAGATTTTACCGGCGTCATCAGGATTGTCCGTGTATTTGAGCTGGATTTTGGGATAAAGCTCTTTTGCCTGAAGCTCAAGAAGAGCCGTAGTTAGTTCCTTGCCCTCGATGTTTGGCACCATGACCTGCTCCGGGCCACGAACCGTCACAAAAAAAGTAATCCAGCAGATTACAAACATAAGGATAAGGGCCAGAATTACAACGAGGAAAAAAGGCTTTTTGTTGCTATTTATAGAAGAAAGAGTTTCAATGCTTTCATTTTTGATTTTTTCTGCAATTTTTTTTGGTTTTATTTCTTTAAAACTACTCATTTTTTAGTCCGACTTTGATAGCGTTCATACTAATATAGAACCGACAAAATTTCTAGCACCATTGAGAAAAGACTTGTAATCCATGGCCTTTTTCTTTTCCTGCTGAAGTTCCGTAACGACAAGGACTGAGCCGTCACCGCAGGCGATTTCAATTCCCACGGATTTTTGATAGGGAAGGACTGTTCCGGGCTTTTCTCCAGTTTTTGAATCAGAAGGGCGGGCTTTTAAAATCGAGACTTTTATGCCGTTGAATGAAGTGAAGCTGAGGGGATAAGGCGTGTAGGCCCGAATTTGACAGTCGATTTGACTTGCACTTTTGTTCCAGTCGATAAGGCCGTCTTCTTTTTTGAGGAAGCCTGTATAGCTTGTTTCGCCGGACTGTTTTTTACCAACCAGTTCTGAATCTGAATTAGCCGCTTCTTTAAGGACTTTTTTGAGCAGCCTGATTCCTGCAGAAGTGACCTTGCTTGAAGAGCCGTCGCCGTCCATCAAAGAAAGTGTTGTCTCTGTGCCGTCAAGGGGAATTTCTTCCTGGGCAAGAATGTCACCTTCGTCAGTCTGCAGGGCAAGTTTTTGCACCGTAACGCCCAGAGTCTTGTCACCGTTTAAAAGAGCTGCGGGAACCGGAGTGCAGCCACGGTATTTAGGCAGGCTTGAAGGATGCAGGTTGATGCCACCCAGTGGAAAGAGGGCGAGAAATTTTGGTCCGAAAATGCGGCCGTAGTCAAAGGAAACCAGCAGATCAGCTTTAAGAGGAGAAAGTGCCTCCCGCTCTGGAGCCAAAAGATGCTCGAATTCAAAGACAGAAATGTTGTTTTCGCGGGCAGTGACCGCAACTTCAGTGGGAATCAGCTCAGAATGTCGCCCCCGTGTGGAAGGCGGATTTGTAAGGACTCCTGCAATTTCAAAATTACACTCGTTTTGAAAAGAAATGAGAGACTTTAAAACAATGGCCGAAGCCAATGGAGAACCTGCATAAATGATTTTCAGTTTTTTCATCGTAGGAACTCCTTTTGCTTTATTTATTCTTTTTGGCTTCTTTTGCGGCGATTTTGGCAGCAATGCTTGCGGCCTTTCGGGCTTTTTCCGCTTCTTTTTTGGCAGCACGCTCCAGTCGCTTTTTCATTTTTTCTGTGACGTCTGCGGCAAAGTTTGGATCTCCGCGGTCAATGTACATGATGCCTTCAAGATGGTCATATTCATGCTGAATGATTCGGGCAAGAAGACCTTCAGCATCAAGTGTAAAAGGCTTGCCATTTTCGTTGAGGGCCTGAACAGTGACTTTTGAAGGACGCTTGATTGTCTCGTTGAATCCTGGAAGGGAAAGACAACCTTCATCATAATCGCACAAATCATTGCTTGTTGAGATAATCTGAGGATTAATGAAAACCCGGCGGACATCATCATCTGAAATGATTACGAAATAGCGGCGTGAATCACCAATCTGTGGAGCGGCCAATCCAACGCCGTCTGCTTCAAGCATGGTCTCGAACATTTCGTTGAATGTCTCGCGAAGAGAATCGTTGATTTCTTCCGGCTGTACAGGAACAGCCTTTTTTCTTAAAACTTCTTCGCCTAATTTGTAAATCTTCATTTTATTTCTCCAGTCTGATTCGTGCTGCACGGGCGTGTCCGGCCAAGCCTTCTGCATCGCCTAAAACTCCAGAAGCCTGAGCTGAAGCCACAGCTCCTTTTGAGCCAGGAATTGCCCGCAAAGTCGTGACAGTTTTAAGGAACATTCGCACGCTCAAGCCACCTGTAAACCTTGCGCTGCCGCTTGTGGGCAAAGTATGGTTGAGGCCGGCTGCGTAATCGCCAAAGACTTCCGCGCTTCCGTGACCGACAAAAAGTGAGCCGTAATTGTGCACGATGGAAGCGATTTTGTCACGCTCCTTGCCTTCTTCCATGGCAAGCTCAAGGTGCTCGGGAGCCTTTCGGTTGGCACATTCTGCGGCCTGCTCAATGCTTTCACAGATTATGATTCGGCCGTAATTCTGTACGCTCTGCTCGGCAGTTGCCTTTGTGGGAAGAACGGCCAGCTGCTTTTCGATTTCTGCTGCTACGGCTTTTGCTAATTCTTCTGAATCTGTGGCCATGACAGGCTGGGCTACGATATCGTGTTCTGCCTGAGCCAAAAGGTCTGCCGCAACCCATGCAGGATTTGCGCTCTTGTCTGCAATGATGAAGACTTCGGTGGGGCCTGCAAGCATGTCGATTCCAACAGTGCCGTAAACAAGCTTTTTGGCCTCTGCAACGAATTTGTTGCCTGGACCCACAATTACGTCACAACGGGGAATTGATTCTGTTCCGAAAGCCATGGCTCCGATTGCCTGAGAGCCACCGCAGGCAAATGCCTTTGTAACTCCGCAAATGTAGCTGGCCGCCATGATGTTTTCGTCTGCATAAGGTTTGCCGCCGACAAATGGCTTGCCCGGAACTCCGGTGCCCTGCTTTTGTGCAGCGGCCCTGTCACTCGGGTGAACACGCGGCGGAGTGCACAAAACGACTTCCTTGACGCCAGCGGCCACGGCGGGAGTAATCGTCATGACAACGCTTGAAACAAGGGGAAAGCGGCCTGCAGGAACGTAAGCTCCGGCACGGTCAACAGGAATATTTTTTTGGCCGGTAAAGACACCAGGCTCCAGTTCAACTTCAAAATCATCGAAAGATTCACGCTGTTTTTTTGCAAAACGAAGGGCAAGGTCGTGGCTGTATTCAATTGCCTTGTAAAGTTCCGGGTTTTCTTTCTGCATTTTTTCGGCAGCGGCTTTAAGTTCGGCCATGGGAATTTCAATGGAAGCCGGGGCTGAAACGTCAAATTTTGCACCATACTCAGAGAGTGCGGCATCTCCACGCTTTTTTACGTCAGAAAGGACGTCTTTTACAATATCAATGGAACCGCCAAAATCGCGTCCGTCAAAAAATTCAGGCTCGATTTCAGCATATTTTTGAAGCTTTATCATACAAAAGATTTTAGCGGATTTAGATTTTTTTTACTACAGTTAGGCAGGGCAAAAGTTCAACAGGGCGGTACGGCTACGCCGTCGGCAAGTGCCTCCGTTGCTGCACTTGTTTGCTTTCCAGAGTTCCGCTGTCGCTACATTGCCACGCAGGTTTCGACTTCGCTCAACCAGCGCGGCAACGGCTACGCCGCTCTTCCAATCCCTACCGCTTGTCTAAAAATTGCATTTTTAATATTATAACTTCGTTGCAGGGGAACGGGAGCCTTTTGGCTTAACCGTTGAGAGAAACGTAAGGACGTGAAACCCTTTGAACCTGTCCGGTTAATACCGACGAAGGAAGCACTGTAGCAGATCAAAATCACAGGCTCTCCCCTCGGAGAGCTTTTCTTTTTCAAATGATGCGGTCAACTTCCTGAATAAAAAAAAGGAGTTAAAAATGACCGAAAGCGAAATCAAGTCACAGGTAAAGGCCGCCGTAGAAGCTGTCCGCGCACAAAAGCCGATGGCACCTTCAATCACAAACACAGTCACAGTCAATTTTGTCGCAAATGCCCAGATTGCTGTTGGTGGTTCTGCAGCCATGGTCTATCTTCCCGACGAAGGCGAATTTGTCTCGGAGGCTGGAAGTGCAGTCTACATCAACGCGGGCACCATGTTCCCGATTTACGAGGAAACTCTGCCCCGCACCGCCAAAAGGCTTTTCGAACTCAAAAAGAACTGGGTTTTGGATCCGGTTGGAATTGGAATCGGCTCGCTGCGCACAAAATTGCTTTCAGACTTCAAGGATTTTCCGCCTTCAATCGTCAGGGGAAACGCCTCTGAGGTTATCGCCCTGGCAAAGCTCTGGGGGCTCTCTGCCAGCGCCAACTCAAAAGGCCCTAAGGGAGTTGACACCGTCGACAGTGTAAGCGATGCCGAGAATGCCGCAAAAGCCCTTGCAAAGTACATCAACGAAAAACGTGGCGGACTGGGAGCAGCAGTTGCCGTAAGCGGAACAGAGGACTTGGTCACTGACGGCGAGCAGCTTGTCTACAGCAAGGGAGGCTCCCACTTCATGGAAAAAATCACCGGCTCGGGCTGCTCTTTGGGCGGAGTCTGTGCGGTTTATGCAGGAGTTGCTTCTCCATTCATCGCCGCCCTTTCAGCCACACAAATCTACAACCTTGCAGGAAAGAGGGCTGAGTCAAAAGTCACAGCTCCGGCTTCCTTCCAGGTTGCCTTCCTTGACGAGCTTTATCTTGCTTCATCAGAAGATGTAGCAAACAATCCATTCGAGGTAAGATAAAATGAACACTTTGATCGCACTTGCCATTGCCCCAGTCGGCACTGGAGATGAACTTTCAGCAGAGGTTGCTGAGGTCGTAAAAGTAATTCGGGAATCAGGCTTGCCCAATAAAACCACTTCAATGTTCACCGAAATCGAAGGTGAATATGACCAGGTTATGGAAGTGGTAAAGAAAGCCACATTCGTTCTTGCAGAAAAGGGAATCCGCACGGAAGTCGTGCTCAAAATGGACATCCGCCCCGGCTACAAAAACACCATGAGCGGCAAATTGGAAAGACTTGAGGAGCATTTAAAATGAAAGTTGATGTAAGCGCATATCTGGTCGTCGGAAGAGAGAATACAAACGGACGCCCGGTGGCACAAATCGTGGAAGATGCAGTGCGGGCTGGATTTACCTGCGTTCAAATCCGCTCAAAAACGGCCAGTGCCCTTGAAATGATTGAAGATTGCCGTCAGTCAGCACAGGCAATTGCAAAACTCGGAAAATCTGATTCAGTAGCCCTTCTTGTTGACGACCGCCTGGACATCGTTCTGGCAGCCCGTGAAATGGGAATCAAAGTTGACGGCCTTCACGTTGGTCAAAGCGACATTCCGGTTTCAATCTGCCGAAAATTCTTGGGAAAAGATTCAATCATAGGCCTTTCTGCCCCCACAAAGGACTTGATCAACTACGTTCAGTCCGCTGACGTAAGCCAGATTGATTATTTTGGAGCAGGCCCTGTTCACGAGACTGCAACAAAGCCTGATTGCGGCCGTGACGCAGAAACTGGAAAAGTAATCATAAAGACTTTTGAAGAGCTGGCGGAACTTGGAAAGAAAAGCCCCATTCCTGTAGTCGTTGGTGGCGGAGTGAAGCTCAATGATATTCAGCCGCTTAAAGAAACTGGAGTTGCAGGCTTCTTTGTTGTTTCTGCCGTTGCAGGAGCCGAAAATCCTTACGAAGAGGCAAAAAAACTGGCAGAAGCCTGGGGCTAATCAAAGCTTTTTTGCTTTACTTTCCGACTTTGAAGTCGCCGATTTTGTTCGCCCTGAGCGATTCATTCCACATGTTTTCGTTTGCAAGGCGGACGGCATATTTTCCGTCTGTATCACAGATTTTGAGGAAAAGCTGGTAGTCGCCATTTTCAAGGCCGGAAGGAAGCGTAAAATCAGATTCTATTGAAGACATGCCGCCTGTAAAAGAGCCGGATGCGTTTGCAGAAAGGGCGTTTTTTCCTGATGCTTCTTCACCCTGTCTGACGAAATACACTTTGAAATTCTTTGTCCTGTGATAAGGGAGCTCCGCAAAGCCTTCATTTTTCAAGGAAAGCTTGATTTTGACAGAAGAATTTGAAGTCTGTTCAATTGTAGAATTCGTGGCTACATAGCGGTAGCCCATGTGATTCAGAATGTATCTAAAAATCGACTGCCCCTTTGTGTAACCTGCGGATTTTTTATCCAGATTTCCAAGAAAATCAGCGTTCCACCCAATATTGAGGAAAGAAAGATGCTCGTTTTTAAGCTGCTCGTCGCTCACGGAAAGAGTGTAATCGCCAATCAGTTCTCCGCCATAAGGCGTGTGATTTGTAAAAGGCTCAAGGAAGCTGATTTCTTTTTCGCGGTCAATCCGGAATGTACCCGAGTCACCATCTGAGCCAAGGTAGCCGTCATTGTAAATTCCCAGTTTGTATGTTTTGGCATTCGGTGTGTAAGAAGCTGGCACATTTTCTCCGTCAAAGTCTAGATTTTCACAGCGTTTCAGATAGTTATAGATGAAATTGGGCTGGCGGACAAGGAAAGGAAGCTCCGTTCCGTCAAGGCAGGAAAGAAATTTTTCCATAATAATAACAATGTAGCCTTTTTCGATTTTCTTTTCGTTTGCTTTGATTGATGGATTAAGATTCGGGGAAATGCCCGTGAGAATGGATTTAAAATCTTCCACCGGCATCGCTTTTTCCGCAAAGTCAGTCGTGTGCATTTCACCCCAGGGACCAAGCATTCCACATTCAAGGGCGGTTAGGACTTTTGTGTGCTTTTTCAAAAGGGCGCAAATGTCTTCTATGTGATTGAGGATTGTTGAAAAATCATCTGGCTCAACGCCGCTTTTATTTCCTTTATAATTTTTGTCGTAGGCAAAGCGGATTACGGTGGTCTGCCCGGCTTTCTCAAGATTGGAAAGAAGGGTGTCGATTTTGCTTAAATCCAAGTGAGTAAGATTTTTACATTGACTGATATCGATTTTTAAATGAATTAGGTTGAATGTTGCATTTGAGTTGAAACTGCCCTCTTCATTCAGAAAGGAAGCGCTCTCAATCGAAGTCTTATTGATTTTTCCGCTGGAAGTGACGGCGATTGTTTCTGCGCTGTAAAATCCCATGTCAGGATTGTAGATTATGTCATTTGAAGGCTTATATTCAAATGTAGTTATATTTTTATTTTCAGGAAGTTTTTCTGAAGATGAAGAATCGGCCTCAGGTTTTTCATTTCCCCCTGTAGAACCAGAGTCAGCTTTTTCAGTGGCTTCGGTAGGATTAGAATCAGACACAACATCATTGCCGGAATCAGAACTACATGATAATAGAAAGAAAACTGTCAAAATAAAAAGAATCGTGATTTTTCGCATGAAGAGATTTTAACGTAAATCAAATAAAATTAACATATCAAAAGGCTAGGGACTGTAGCCACGCCGGAGGCGGCCACAAGCTGAACGAGCGATGAGCGAGTGAGTGAGCGGCTGGAGCGACAAGCGGAATGGCGAAAGGCCCGGCCTGCCGCAAGGCAGGTAACCCCCAGATAAAAAAACACTGGACGAACTAAGTGTTGCCCAGTGTCAAAATTGCTAATTACTCATTTCTAATTGCTGATTTTACAGAGTCGGATATTTGTCGAAATATTTTTTTGTTTCTTCAGCAATTACACCGCTCAAAACGATGAGTGAGATACAGTTTGGAATTGCCATGAGACCGTTTGTGATGTCGGCGATTGTCCATACAGCAGAAATTGTCATGTATGGTCCGATTGCAACTGCGACAATGTAGAGCCAGCGATAAGCTTTTACGACTTTCTGATTGCCTTTGCTCAAATATTCAAGACATCGCTCTGAGTAGTAGTCCCAGCCCAGGATTGTCGTGAATGCAAAGAAAATCAAACAGAGCATAAGAAGGAACTGGATGCTCTTTCCGTCACCGCCCAGAATTGCTGAGAATGCTTTTGATGTGAGAGCCGCACCACTGGCACCGCTGTTCCATACGTCGCCGCCAGCAATGATGATTGAAAGACCTGTCATTGTACAGATAATCAATGTGTCGATTACTGTTCCTGTCATGTTTACAAGGCCCTGCTCAACAGGCTCGTTTGTCTGAACGGCAGCAGCCGCGATTGGAGCAGAACCCAAGCCAGCCTCATTTGAGAAGATACCGCGTGCGATACCTTTCTGCATTGCTGTTTTGAGGACAACACCCAGAGCCGCACCTTCCAATGCTTTAAGGCCTGTCTGTGCACCAAATGCGCCTTTGAAGATAAGTTCGAAAGCAGCCGGGATTTTTGTTGCGTTCATGATGAGGACTGCAAGACCAAGGAAGATGTAGATGAAAGCCATTGCAGGAACGACTTTTTCTGCAACTTTTGCGATTCGTTTGAGACCGCCGATGATTACGAGGGCCGCACTGATTGTGATGACAGCTCCGCCGATTACAGTTGCCCAAGAATAAGCGTGCTCACCAACATAGAAGGCGATGTTTGCATTTTCAGGGTCGAATGCGTTCTGAATTGCACCGCAGATACCGTTAATCTGAGTGAAAGTTCCGATGCCAAGCAAGCCTACCAGAGTTCCAAAAATTGCGAAAAGAACTGCGAGCCACTTCCATTTTGGGCCCATGCCTTTTTCGATTGTGTAGAATGGTCCGCCGAGAATGTGACCGTCTGCGGCAACCTCACGGTATTTGATTGCCAGCATACACTCTGAATATTTTGTTGCTGTTCCAAGAATTGCAGCGAGCCACATCCAGAAAAGGGCTCCAGGGCCGCCTGCAAGGACTGCTGTTGAAACGCCGACAATGTTTCCTGTACCGATTGTGGCAGAAAGAGCCGTACAGAGGGCAGCAAAGCCGGAAAGTTCGCCGTGACCTTCATTCTCTTTGAAGATGCTCTTGAAAGCCCTGCCCAGCTTTGTGAACTGGATTCCGCGAGTAGAAACAGTGACTACGATTCCCGTAACGAGAATGAGCGCGATAGTCGGGATTCCCCAAACTACATCATCAATGGTATTTAAAACGTTGTTGATAGCTGAGAACATTTTGTTCCCCTTTAAAAAGAAATAGAGCTGAACGACGTGTTCAGCTCTCCAGAGTGGTTAGAACATTTTTTGATGCCCTGTCCGTTTTACCTGAGATATCGGCAATGGAACAGATTAAAAAATCGAAAGCGATTTTTTAATCTGTAACTTTAATATCGCAATTTCTCCGCACTCAGTGCGGGAAATTGACATGGGGCACGGATTAATCGCGTCAAGTGTTAATTCGTGCCCCATTGCCTTAACCCTTCGGTGTTCCATTTGGTGCAATGGAAACTCTCCAGAGAGCCGCATTTTGCCCACAAGCAAAAAACGACTTAAATATTATATCGGAAAGACAGTGGATTGACTATAGAAAATTTCTATCGCAAATCCGGAGTGCTTATGAGGCGGCCAAGCCGCCTCGTCCTGCAAGGAAGTTATTGAACTTCTCCCGCCCTGCTATCGCAGGTCAGGAGTGCGGATCCAGTCCTGGTCTGTGTAGGTGCGGTTTTCGCCGCCCATGCTCCAGATGAAGGTGTAGTTGCTTGTGCCGCAGCCTGAGTGGATGCTCCAGCTTGGGTTGATTACAGCCTCGTTGTTGTGCATTACGATGTGGCGTGTCTGGTTTGGCTCGCCCATGAAATGGAATACAATCTGGTCTTCCGGGAAGTCGAAGTAGAAATAAACTTCCATGCGTCGCTCGTGAGTGTGAGCCGGCATTGTGTTCCATACAGAGCCTGTCTCCAGGTGTGTCATGCCCATTGAAAGCTGGCAGGTGTCGAGGATAGAAGGGTGAATGTACTGATTGATTGTGCGGTCGTTTGACTCAGCCTGGCTTCCCATGTGAACGTGATTTGCCTGCTCATAAGTGATGATTCGGCTTGGGTAAGTGCAGTGAGCCGGTGTTGAGTTCATGTAGAATTTGGCAGGATTTTTTGCATCTTTTGAAGCCAATGTGACTTCTTTTGTGCCGGCACCGAGATAAAGTGCATCGTAGTGCTTGATTTCGTAAGTTTTTCCGTCTGCAACGACAAGGCCGTCACCGCCGATATTAATCATGCCAAGCTCACGACGCTGCAAGAAGAAGTCAACGCCAAAGTCTTTCATTGCGTCGATGTTTTTGTCGAGCTTAACTGTCTCGTCAACAGGCATGCAGCCCAAAGTTACGATTCGGTCGATGTGGCTGTAAACTGCGGTAACGTCATTTTTGATGAAAATGTTTTCGATGAGAAATTCATCACGAATTTCTTCTGTAGTCATTCTTTTGAACGGCTCTTTTCCTGTTGAGTAACGAATGTCCATGTAAATCTCCTGAAAGATTGCTATTGCCAGGAAGAGCCTGACAATTTAGTCCTTGTTAGAATCAGATGAATCAGAAGAAAATGCTTCTTTGAAGCTTTTTCCGAAAGACTTTGCTGCTGAACCGATCTCCTTTCCGGCTTTTTTGGCAGCATGGCCGACTTCCTTTCCGGCGTTGCCTACAGCTTTTCCAGCTTCCGCAAATTCTTCGTTAGAATCATCCACTTTAGATTCTGCCTCTTTTTTAGAAGATTTTGTTGCCTTTTTTTTGTCTTTTGCTGACTTTTCAACTTTCTGGGTGGTAGAATCAGATTTTTTAGCGGAAAAAGCAGGAACAGCCGAAATCATAAAAAGCGATGCGGCCAACACAGTAACAATTTTTGATATTTTCATATTTTACTCCGTACTCAGTTTTAAGATAATTTCGAAAATTGTAGCAAAATTACAAGATTTTATCCATAAAAACAATTTACCACTTAACAAAAAATCTCTAAACTTAAAGCATTATGAAAACCATCAACGGAAATGAACTTACTATTGAAGATGTCTGCGACGTTGCCTATAAAAATGAAGAAGTCGCACTCCCGACTGACAAAAAATTCTGGGAGACTCTGGAAAAATCACGAAAATTCCTTGAAGATTACATTGCGACCGGAGTTCCAACTTACGGCGTAACAACTGACTTTGGCGACAGCTGCCATAACCAGATAAGCGTTGAAAAAGCCGGAGAATTACAGCGCGTTATCTGTGCTTATCACGGAATCGGACTTGGCCCCAAATTCGATCATGAGACTGGCCGTGCCGTTATTCTTGCCCGCCTGAACGGCAACGTAAAGGGCGGTCATTCGGCAATCAGGCCGGAACTTGCCCGCATGATGGTAAATCTTTTGAACCACGACATAATCCCGGTGATTCCACAGCTCGGCTCGGTGGGTGCTTCCGGGGACCTCACCCCTCTTTCATATCTTGCGGCCGTTATCATGGGTCAGAGGGAAGCTTATTATAAAGGAAAAATTGTTCCCGCAGCAGAGGCACTTAAAGCCGAAGGTCTTGAACCGCTCCCAATCGAAGCAAAAGAAGGGCTTGCTTTGATGAACGGAACCAGCGTCATGACAGCAGTTGCCTGCCTCGCCTGGAAAAAGGCCCAGCGTCTTGCAAATATCTCCGACTTCCTTACGGCGGTAACATCAGAAATCACCCGCGGCAAGGACACGCCTTTCGTCACCAAAGTGAGCCAGATTAAAAATCATCGCGGCCAGATGGAAAGCGCCGTTTACGTCCACAACATTATTTCAGAATCAAAACGGGTCTGGAAATACGAGGATTTTTTAAAGAATCAGATTGAAAAACTTGACGGAAAAGGCTTTGTCGCCCAGCAGAATAAAATCCAGGACAGATATTCAATCCGCTGCGCACCGCAAATTAACGGCGTTTACCGTGACACATTGCGTTTTGCCCGCGAAATGATTACAGAAGAACTTAACTCCGCCAACGATAATCCGCTTGTGGACATTGATGCACAGCGTCTTTACAACACAGGAAATTTCTACGGAGGACACATTTGTGCGGCCTGCGATTACATGAGGACTGCACTTGCAAATATCGCAGATTTGAGCGACAAGCAGGCTGAAATCATCATCGACGGAAAATTCAACGGACTTACCGAAAATCTGATTCCTTACACGCCGGCTGACCATCCCCGCGCAGGATTACGGCTCGGGTTCAAGGCGGCTCAGATTACGATTTCTGCAATCCGCGGCGAAGTTGCCACCTACTGCTTCCCGGTTTCACTCACTTCGGCTCCAACCGAAGCACTCAATCAGGACAAAGTTTCCATGGGCACAATCTCGGCACGAAAATTCGCCGAGCAGATTGAGCTTGTCTTCCTTCAGTTCGCGACCCACCTTCTTGCGGCAATGCAGGCTGTGGACCTGGCCGGAAAAGAAGACTTTGCGCCGTTCACCAAAAAAGTCCATGACGAGGTACGAAAAATGAGTGCTTTTGTGGAAGATGACCGCCCGCTGGACAAGGAAGCTGAAGCCGTGGCCGACTGGTTGAAGAAAACCGAAATTTTTGCCTGATTGTCGGATTTTTACCCTTTACCCCTTGTTTAGAAAAAAACGACATGTTTTTGATTTTACTGACTTTCTGTAAAAAACGGATTGACTTAAAGCGATTCTGAATTTATGATTTTGAAAGTTAATAAAAAAACGCTACAGGTAGTGTGAATTCGACCGATAATAACGGTATCAGACACTACACACAAATTCGAATTTGTCAAGCTTTTTTTTACAAAAAACAAAAAATTCTCATAAGTATTGTCTGGAGGGGAAACGGCATGAAAATTATTAAACGCAACGGTGAGGAAGTCGTATTTGACATCAAAAAAATCATTACGGCAATTTCAAAAGCGAACAATGAGGTTCCACCGTCGGAGCAGCTGGCAGGAAGCACAATCAACAGCATTGCTGAGCATATCGAAGAGCAGTGTGCCGCAGAAAATCACGAGATGAACGTTGAAGCCATTCAGGATTTGGTCGAAAAGGCCATCATGAAGGCTGGTGCTTTCGACATTGCAAAAAAATACATCACATACCGCTACCAGCATGCACTTATGCGTCGTGCCAATTCCACCGACTCACAGATTCTTTCTCTTCTTGAATGTAACAACGAGGAAGTCAAGCAGGAAAATTCCAACAAAAATTCAACTGTCGTTTCAGTTCAGCGCGACTACATGGCAGGCGAAGTTTCAAAAGACATCACCAAGCGTTTCCTTTTGGACGAAGACATTGTAAAGGCTCACGAAGAAGGTCTCATTCATTTCCACGATGCAGATTATTTCGCACAGCACATGCACAACTGCGATCTGGTCAATCTCGAAGACATGCTCCAGAACGGCACGGTCATTTCAGGCACAAAAATCGACACACCTCATTCATTCTCAACAGCCTGCAACATTGCCACACAGATTATCGCACAGGTCGCTTCTTCTCAGTACGGCGGTCAGTCAATTTCTCTGGCTCACCTTGCTCCGTTCGTAGAAGTCAGCCGCAAAAAGTTCCAGCGCGAGACAATGCGCGTCGAAGAGCAGACAGGCGTAAAATTTACAGACGAACAATTCAACAAAATCGTTGAAATGCGAATTCGTGACGAAATCACCCGTGGCGTTCAGACAATTCAGTATCAGGTCGTCACTCTCATGACAACAAACGGTCAGTCTCCGTTCATCACAGTCTTCATGTATCTAAACGAAGCAAAGAACGAGCAGGAAAAGGCCGACCTCGCCATGATTATCGAAGAAATGCTCAAACAGCGTTATCAGGGCGTTAAAAACGAAAAGGGCTTCTGGGTTACACCGGCATTCCCGAAACTAATTTACGTTCTCGAACCGGACAACATCGAGCCGGGCTCAAAATATTATTCACTCACGGAACTTGCCGCAAAATGTACGGCTCGCCGTCTGGTTCCGGATTACATTTCCGAAAAAAAGATGCTCGAACTCAAAGTCGATGCCAACGGCAAGGGAAACTGCTATCCATGCATGGGCTGCCGCTCATTCCTTACACCATATCTCGACGAACAGGGCAAACCAAAATATTATGGCCGCTTCAATCAGGGTGTAGTCACAATCAACCTTGTAGACGTAGCCTGCTCTTCAAACGGAGATTACAAGTCATTCTGGGAAATCTTCGACGAGCGTCTTGAGCTCTGCCACAAAGCACTTATGCGCCGACACCAGCGATTGCTTGGCACTCCAAGCGATGTTGCTCCAATTCTCTGGCAGCACGGTGCCCTTGCCCGCCTCGAAAAGGGTGAGACAATCGACAAGCTTCTTTTTGGCGGCTACTCAACAATTTCTTTGGGGTACGCAGGCTTGTGTGAATGCGTACGCTACATGACAGGAAAGCCGCATACAGATCCAAGCGCAACACCTTTTGCAATCGAAATCATGAAGCACCTCAACGAAAAGTGCGCCGAGTGGAAGGCAGAGTCAAACATCGCATTCTCACTCTATGGCACTCCGCTTGAATCAACCACATACAAATTCGCAAAATGCCTCAAAAAGCGATTCGGTGAAATTCCGGGCGTTACGGACAAAAACTACATCACAAACAGCTACCATGTTCACGTTACCGAGCAGATGGACGCCTTTACCAAACTCAGCTTTGAGAGTCAGTTCCAGGAGCTTTCTCCGGGCGGTGCCGTAAGCTATGTTGAGGTTCCAAACATGGAAAACAACATTCCTGCCGTCATGACACTTCTCAAACACATCTACGAGAACATCATGTACGCCGAGCTCAACACCAAGAGCGATTGTTGCCAGAAATGTGGCTACACAGGCGAAATCCAGATTGTGACCGACAGCGACAACAAGCTGATCTGGCAGTGTCCTAACTGCGGCAACAAAGACCAGGCCACAATGAACGTAGCCCGCCGAACATGCGGCTACATTGGCACACAATACTGGAACCAGGGCCGCACCCAGGAAATCAAAGAGAGAGTACTTCATTTGTAGGTTGTTTCTTACATGAACTACGGAGTTATCAAAAAAGTAGACATCGCTGACGGCCTTGGCGTAAGGGTATCGCTCTTTGTCTCAGGCTGTCGCGTACACTGCAAGGGCTGTCACAATCAGATTACCTGGGACTTTAACTTTGGAAAGCCTTTTACAAAGGAAACCGAAGAAGAAATACTCGAAGCCTTAAAGCCCGATCATATTGCTGGTCTTACGGTTTTGGGTGGTGAGCCATTTGAAGAAGAAAATCAGGAAGTTTTGGCGCCTTTTTTGGAACGCGTCAAAAAAGAATTCCCGAACAAGAATATCTGGTGCTATACAGGTTATCTCTACGACAAGGATTTGCTGCCGCAAGACGGACGCAAGCACACGCCTTTTACCAACCGAATGCTGGCCTGCATAAATGTTCTGATTGACGGTCCTTTTGTGGAAAGCCTTAGGGATTTGACGCTGAATTTCCGGGGCAGCCGAAACCAGCGAATCATTGATTTAGAGCACAACTGCCTTATGAAGCTGTAGCTAATGTAGCCGCATGGAGGCGGCACAAAGAAAATAAATCCGCAATTGCGTCAATTGTTGATTTTTTTTAAATACTAGGATAGTATTTTTTTAAATTTGGGGGCGTAGCTCATCTGGTAGAGCATTTGGTTCGCAATCAAAGGGTGGTCGGTTCGAGTCCGATCGTCTCCAGTTTGGGCTTCTGTTTTCACAGAAGTTTTTTTTATCCTTAATTAAGGCTGGGGAATTTATGGCACTTTCACTTCGCGAAAAATATGCAGACATGTTAAAGTCAATTGCAAACCTTTCGGTTGCGGCTGCAAAAATCGATGAGACAAATGTTTATCAAAAAGAAAATCCGCATACCCGCAAATTCATGGATCAGCTTGTTGCCGAAAACATGGCAGAAGGCAGCCGTCTTGAAGGCAAGGAAAATTTCCGTGCCTTTTTGGAAGCGGTAAAATCGGGCAAGCACGGTCTTATCTTGATGGAGCACTATTCCAATACAGATTTGCCGGCACTCTGTTATCTTTTGGAGCATGATTTGGGCGAAGAAGGCAAGGATCTTTCAAAGCGAATCGTTGCAATTGCCGGCATGAAGCTCAATGAAGCAGATCCTTTGGTTCGGGCATTTGCCGAAAGTTTTACCCGTGTCGTAATTTATCCTACCCGTTCACTCACAAAAGCCGAAGAAAAGGCTCAGAGTGAAGAAGAGCGAATTGAAGAAGAAAAACGTGCCCGTACAATCAATCTTGCAGCCATGCGGGCAATGGACAAATGCAAGCGTGACGGCGAGGTAATTCTTGTATTCCCAAGTGGAACCCGTTATCGTCCGGGGCATCCTGAAACAAAACGTGGCCTGCGTGAAATCGATTCTTATTTGCGCATGTTTGACGTAATGGTTCTCGTAACAATCAACGGCAGTGCCCTTACAATCGACATGAACAATCCTGACGACATGCTTGCCGACATTGTTGCGCCAGACGTTCAGATTTTTACGGCAAGTCCTGTGATTGACTGCAAGGCTTTCCGAAAGGATTATCTGGCAACTCTCCCCGAAAGTGAGCCGGATCCAAAGCAGAAAGTCATTGACCATATCATGGAAATTTTTGACGAGCAGCACCAAAAAATCGAAAAGCTCCGCTAAAAAGCATAGGTGAAGCCGGTGCGCAAGGGCATGGAACCCCGAAGTAGCCGTAAGGCTATGAGCGTTAGCGAAGGGTGAAACGCCCGACCCTTGCCATGCAAGGGTTGCGCCCAGTTAAGAATCAATTTTTTTAAGAATTTTTATGAGGCCTGTCTTGTCGACCAAATCGATGGGGCGGCCTTCTGCGTATTTGCGGCCTTCTTCACTGAAAAGTCCTGCCGTAATACAAACGCCCTTGTCTGCTTTTGCCTCTGTAACCCGGGAATGGAACTCTCGCACATACAAGTCTGCTACAGCACCAGTCGTACGATAGAATCTGAAAATATGTGTTTCTTCGGAACGCGCGAATTCAACGCTGACAATGATTTCGATATTTTCTGGCTTGACCGAAATGTCAACGATTTTTGTGATGGCCTTCTGGTAAAATTTAAGTACGATTTTACGGCACAGGGCAACATAGTCGCTTGAACTTGCCATAAGGTAAGTCTGAAGGTTTTTGTTCTGGTTGAGCTCAGAGTAGCGCGCCAAAAGCTGGGGAACGTCTTTGTACTGTGGGTTTATTGCCTGGATTGACTGCAGCTGCTCGATTCCTTTGCCGATTGCCTTTATTGCAAAATAAGCGAGTGAAAGTCTGTAACGGGTTTCAATTGAAATTTCCGGAGTGGCATTCTGGTGCTTGAGGCCGATTTCAAAGTCCTGAATTGCTTTTTCGGATTCACCGGTCTTTAGGTGATACATTCCGGCTGCGAGACAGGCTTTTGCACCGAATTCCGGATCAGGCCGCAGGTGCATGAAAACTTTCATGGCTTTATCACCGTAGCCGCTCTCGTTCATGCCGTCAGCCATGGCAAAAAGCGCTTCTTTATTTTCGGGATTTTCGTCCAATGCCCGCTTGAGGTAGGGTAGTGATTCTTTGTAATGCTTTGCCTTGTAGAGAGAAAGGCCCAGTGGTGAATTGATTCCGCTTGCTTCGGGTTTTACTACGATAACTTTTTTGAAGCGGGGAACGGCTTTTTCAAATTCATTGTTCTTGTAGAAGGCGATTCCGAGATAATAGTTGACTTCAAAATCGTTTGGGTTTATCTGAACTGCAGTGCTCAGGCCTTTAAAGGCTTCCGGAATTTTGTCGAGTTTTACGGCGCAGATTCCGTGGCGGAGAGCTGCCTTGAAGACATCGATTTCTTTGTGTGCCGGGGCGATTCCCATCTGAGTTTCATAAATCGGGAATGCTTTGTCCCAGGCCCGTTCGTTGAAATATAAGTCACCCAGAGCGATAAGTGCATCCGGATTATGGGGATCCTGTGCGAGTTTCCTGGTAGATTCCTTTAAAATTTGTGCACGGCTTTTCTGCTTTCCCTTTTTGCCCGACTTTTTGCGGGTTGAAAAAGCGACAACTATTGCGGCGATAAAGGCAATTATGACGAAAGCAACTATAGTACTCATACTCTATATTATCGGCTTTGGGAGCAATTGAGTAAAGGCATTTTTTAGGATAAAATAAATTTATGTCTTATGAAGTTACCGCTACCCGCCGCAGACCTCAGGCATTTGAGGCTCTTGCAGGTCAGGAATTTGTTGCCGAAACGCTCAAAAATGCGATTCAATCTCAGAAAATTGCTCATGCTTATCTTTTTTCCGGTCCCCGTGGTTGCGGAAAGACTTCTACTGCCCGAATTTTAGCTAAGGCTCTCAACTGTGCGAACGGCCCAACAGCCACACCTTGCGGAAAGTGCCAGCAGTGTCTTGAAATCACAAAGGGTGCCAGCACGGACGTAATCGAAATCGACGGTGCTTCAAATACTTCCGTAAACGACGTGCGCCAGATTAAGGACGAGGTTCTTTTCCCGCCCCAGAGTTCAAGATACAAGATTTACATTATCGACGAGGTGCACATGCTTTCCACCTCGGCCTTCAATGCACTTTTGAAGACAATCGAAGAGCCGCCTCCATACTGCATTTTTATCTTCGCAACCACTGAATTGCAGAAAGTTCCGGCCACGATTAAATCACGATGTCAGCAATTCAATTTCCGCCTTGTTCCGATTGAGCGGGTCAAGCAGCTTTTGGCTGAGGCTGCCGCAGAAATCAACATCAAGGCGGACGATGAGGCTCTTTACTGGGTTGCGCGCGAATCCACAGGCTCTGTCCGCGACGCTTACACGCTTTTTGATCAGGTTGCGGCTTTTTCGGGCGACCATATCACTTACGACAAAATCCGTGACAAACTCGGCCTGGTGGGTGTGGACAGGCTCAATGCGATTTTTGAAGACGCAGCCCAGAACAAAACTCAGGAAACTCTTCTTAAAATCGATGAATTTTTGCAGAACGGCGTTTCAATCGAGCAGTTTATCGTAAACTGCACGGATTATTTGCGTTCTCTTCTATTGATAAGGGCTGGAATCACAAAAGAAGCTTTGCTTGGTCAGTCTCGTGACAGATACTCTCAGGTTGTTTTGCAGGCATGGAATCCAATTCAGCTTGAACGAGCGCTTTCTATTCTTTTGCAGCTTTATCGTGACATAAGATATTCTCTTTCTCCGCGATACGAACTGGAACTGGCTTTCTCACGTTTGAGCTGGCTCAGTCAGTATGTCTCACCGAGTGAAGTCAAAAAAGCTATTGATGAAGCAAAATCACTTTTGATGCAGGGCGCTTCGACTCCGCTCAGCGACCGTAATCAGGCTGTTGCAGGCGGGCAAGTTCCACGTCAGAATGCTCCGCAGTCGCAAGCACAGACTCAAAATCAGGCTCCACGGCAGTTCATTTCAATGCCACAGAATGAGCCTGGTCAGCCAGCACAGGCCGTTCAACCGCAGGCAAGTGCGGCTCCGGTAAGGAATATTTTTGCGCCACCGCCAGCCGCTTCGACTCCGCTCAGCGAATATTCTCAGGCAAACTCACCGGCACAGCAGAACGCGGCTGTACAGGGCACGTCACAGTTTGCAACGCAAACGCCCCCCCCGCCTCAATTCTTCAGCGCGCAGTCGGTTCCGCCTGACATGGGAAGTACGGCAGAAGATTTTGCTCCACCGGATCCAACGCCACCAGATGCGGCTTTTGCTTCGGCTCCCTTAAGAGAGCCTTCATCGCCATCTTTTAGCCAGGGCGGAGCTGTACCGCCTGAACAAACAGCGGCAGCTGCACCGAATCAAAGTTCAAATTCAGATTTCCGCGCGCTCGTAATCAAGGAACTTTCAATGCGTGATCCTATGCTTGCAAGTTCTCTTTATCAGACGGGTGAATGGATTAAATCTTCGGGTAAGGTAACGACTCAGGTAACTTCTGGCTACCTTAAAATGCAGCTTGATTCCCATGTGAATGAAATTTCCGGGCTGCTTTCTTCAATTTGTGGCGAGAATCTCAGATTTGAAGTTGTCTTGCGTCAGCTTGTACACACTCCGGTTGAACAGAATGCTCCTGAACAGGTTAAAATTATTTGCGATACTTTCAAGGGGCAGATTGTCGGTCACTCAAAGAAGACTGAGCAGGAAATTGCCAGTGAACTGGCCCAGAAAAAAGCTGAAAAAGCCATTGCCGGAAATTCCGGTGATGATGAAGAAGAATAAAATAAAGCAGGAGAAATTATGAATCCATTTGATATGGTGAAGAACCTCAAGAATCTTGAGGGAACAATGAATACAATGAAAGAAGAACTTGGCCAAATCAGTGAAACCGGTTCTTCAGGTGGAAATATCGTTCAGGTTACGCTTAACGGCAAATTTGAAGTAACGGCAGTAAAGCTTGACCCGATTGCAGTTGATCCCCGAGACGTTCAGATGCTTCAGGATTTGATTGTTGCGGCTCATCATGCGGCCATGGAAAAAGTTCAGGAGCGGATCAAAGAAAAGTCCGGTGCCCTTTTGGGCGGCCTGAATATTCCAGGCTTGGGAATGTAGGACTTACTCATGACTGCAATTGACGAGCTTACAGATTCATTTTCCCGCCTGCCAGGAATCGGCAAAAAATCAGCGGGAAGGCTGGTAAATTATATCCTTAAGGCAGATTCTGCCTGGATTGCACGGTTTGCAAATCAACTGGAAACTCTGCAGGAAAAGATTCATGCCTGTTCTGTATGTGGTGCCTGGACCGAAAGCGATCCCTGCCCAATCTGTTCAAACCCAATGCGGGATCAGAGCGTGATTTGCGTGGTGGAGCAGCCACAGGATGTTGCCACAATAGAAAGTTCCCATGAATTTTCCGGGCTTTTTCATGTGCTTGGCGGTGTAATTGCCCCGCTGGAAGGAATCGGCCCGGATCAGCTGCGTATTGCAAGTCTTATTGAGCGGGTCAAAAATGGTTCTGTTAAGGAAGTGATTCTTGCGACAAATCCAACGGTTGAAGGCGACACAACAGCCCTTTACGTTCAGAGGCTTTTGTCAGAGATTGATGGCGTTACTGTTACGCGGCTGGCAAGCGGTCTTCCTGTTGGCGGGGACCTGGAATATGCGGACAGGCTCACGCTGGCAAGAAGTTTCCGTGGACGAATGAAATTTTAGAACAAAAAATACATCCTTGTATTTTTTGTTCTAACGAGAAAATTCTGTTCACCTAAAGGCAAACACGGCAAATATCGTTAACTTTGCCGTTTGAATTTTCTCTCTTTGCTTTTACCCGCCTCCATGCGGGCGTTTACCGCCACAACATTCTGAACAGCCCGTAATCATCACATGTTTCTTGCCTTCGGTGCGGTTAAAAAGGCGGGCAATCAGCTCTCCTTCCAGAGGTACTTCCTTTCCGCAGACAGGACATGTCCGGCGCACTCCTGGTTCGGGGCGGGGATAGCAATGGGGGCAGCCGTGGACGGTCATTCTTTGGTCTGCAGTCGTCATGGGACGATAGATTCTTGAGAACATGTCTTCGTTTTTGGCCAGCGGAGTTGAGCATAAAGGGCAGCGGACAAATTCAATTCCGCCATTTTCATTTTTTTGGGTACGAAGGCCTTTGTCATCTGGAGCAGATTTTTGCACAGATTTCTTATATTTTAAATAAACCATCAGGGCTAAAATCAAAATAATCGAGCCGACGAACAAGAAAAAGTAATCCATAGAATTATTATCGGAAAAAAATCTTTAAAAGTGCAAAATAATCCAAATTCTGGTCATATTTGTACGAATTTGTTTTACAAAAATTTCAAAGCGATGTTATAATAATTTTAACTTTCATTTAAAAATTTCTATTGGAGAGGAAGTGGATTCTTTAGCAAAAAGACGGCTTAGTGACATTAATTTCGTAATTGATAAAGATTTAAATGTCAAAAGAGGCAACAGATCTTTTCTACGACTTATTCACAAAACCGATTTCAATATAAATTTATCGTATATTCTCGAAGATTCGGACATAAAGAATTTCAAGTATTTTCTTTCAAATTTTGACGACAGGTTCCCAAAGCGTAGTTTTTTGGCTTCAATAAAACCCTTTGAAAATTATATTTCCTGCATTTTTACAATTTCCAAGGAAGGGGAATTATTTAACGTCATAATCGAAGAACTTTCATATTCACGCCAGCTTTTGGACAAGGCCCTTATGGAAAGCCGGGAACTTACGGCACTCATGCAGAATTTTGATTCTTATTATTTCCTATATGACGGCAATAAATACACCCTCAAGAATACAAAAGACCTTAACATTCTCTTTGACGGTCAAAAACCGGCATTCAAAGAATATATAATCAACACATTCAAAATAAACATTTACAACGATGACACCATGGCACAATTCAACGCCATGTTTGAAAATATCGAAAACTTCAGCGCAAATAAATATTACACGCTTCTTCAGGACGACAATAAAATCCTTACGGTTCACACACTTAAGACCAGCACCCGGCACAGTTCCCTGATTGTGGCTTCAGTCAACCTTCACAAAAAAATGAACCTGTAATGAACACTTATTCCGAAAGCCGGGACGGACTTACAGGCCTTTACAACAAAAAGGCAATTACAGAGCTTGCCATCAAAAAAATCAACGAAGAAAAAACTCCATGTGCGCTGATTATCCTTGACGCCGACAAATTCAAGGAATGTAACGATTCTTACGGCCATATTTTTGGCGACCGGGTTCTTGTTACGATTGCAAACTGCATTAACGATGCCATCAATGGACGGGGAATCGCAGGCAGAATTGGTGGCGACGAATTCCTTATTCTTCTTGACCTTACGACAGAAGACGACATCCGCAATATAGCTCGCAATATCCGCACCGGCATTCAGTGGAATATAACAAACGTTGCTCCAGAAAGTATTGTGACTTGCTCAATGGGAATCGCAAAATTTCCTACCAACGCCCAGAACTACGAAGATCTTTTTGAACTTGCCGACAAGTCCCTTTACATTGCAAAATATCGCGGCCGCAACTGTTACATCATGTACAGTCCTGAGCTGCACGACAAAATCCTAATTGAAAATAAGCAGATTGACGACAGGGTAACTTCAGGTAAATTCTTCTTTGACTGCGTTAACTGTGAACTTGAAATTCTGGACAAAATTGCAAAAATCGACAAGAACAAAAAGGATTCGGTTTACGATGTGCTGAACCTTATGATTTCATACCTGCAGATTTCAAAGCTTACGATTTATGACAAGGATTTTAATCTTATGTATCTGGCAGGCATTGATGAAGTCAATTCTCGTGAAGATTTTGTCAGGCGTACTGAAAATTATTTCAAATTTTTCAACGAGTACAGTTTCCTTCATCTGGACAATACAAATATCCTCAATTCAATCGATGGCGAACGCTACGATCTTTACCGCTCAACTAACATCTCTTCCACAATCGAAGTCCTGGTAAAAAACAAGAATTGCGAGAACATTCTCATCTGCTACGACTTGTACAAGCCGGCCCGTACTTTCAAAAAAGACAAGATTACATTTGCTCTTCTGGTGGCTAGAAAACTTTCTGAAATTCTGTAAAATATATTGTTATGAAAGTTTTAGTAATCGGAAACGGTGGCCGCGAACATACAATTGCATGGCGGCTTGCCCAGTCAAATCTTATTGAAGAAGTTGTCTGCGTTCCAGGTAACGGCGGAACAGCTGTAGAATCAAAATGCCGCAATATCGACCCAAAAGATAATCCTGCTTTGGCAAATCTTTCACGAAATGAAGTTGCCGTATCAGTTGCAAAGTCAGAAAAGCTTGATTTTGCCGTAATCGGCCCGGAAGATCCCCTTGCAGAAGGAATCGCCGATGCTCTTTGGAATGCGGGAATCCCTACCGTAGGCCCCAAATCAAAGGGTGCTGCCCTCGAAGCCTCAAAGGACCTTTCAAAAGTCTTCATGAAAAAATACGGTGTGGCCTGCGCAGATTCTGAAACTTTCACCGACAAAGAAGCAGCCCTCGCTTATGTGCGCTCAAAGGGTGCTCCAATCGTTGTAAAAGCTGATGGACTTGCAGCAGGCAAAGGCGTTGTAGTAGCAAAAACACTTGAAGAAGCCGAAAATGCCGTCAAGGACTTAATGGACGGAAGCGCAGTTGGAGAAGCCGGCAAAAAACTCGTTATCGAAGAATACTTGCAGGGCGTTGAAATTTCTGTCCTTGCTGCCGTGAGCGTCACGGAAGAATCTGCCGCAAACGGCAAGGCTTGTATCAAAGCATTCTTGCCTGCCCGCGATCACAAACGATTGCTCGACGGAGCAAAAGGTCCGAACACAGGCGGAATGGGTGCTGTCTGCCCGCTTAGCGATGTCACTTCTGAGACAATTGCTGCTTTTGATGCAAATATTTTGCAGCCGACACTCAAAGGCCTTATCGCCGAAAAGATGGACTACCGGGGATTCATTTTCTTTGGCCTCATGATTACAAAGAACGGCCCAAAAGCCCTGGAATACAACGTACGTTTGGGTGACCCGGAAACTCAGGCTGTTCTCCCAATGATGGACTTTGACTTTGCTGAATTGTGCCAGGCAATCATGAACGGCACTTTGAATTCTTTCGAAATGAAATGGAAGAGCGGATTCCAGGTTGCGCCTGTTGCGGTAAGCGGCGGATATCCTCTCAAATATGCAAAAGGCAAGGAAATCACATTTGCAAAGCAGCTGATTGAAAAGGCCGGCGCAAAAGTGTTCATTGCAGGTGCCGTAAAGGCAAAAGACCGAAGGGAATCTTCTTCACCGCTTCTTACTTCTGGCGGCCGCGTTCTGGCCTGTTCTGCCCACGGTTCAACTTTCGAAGAAGCCTGGCAGAAAGCATACGATGCTATGGCCGGCGTAAAGTTTGAAGGAATGTTCTTCCGAAAAGACATCGGCTTGCCAGGTGCGGCAGAAAGTAACTAGTTTTTAACCACAGATTACTCAGATTATGTTTTCCCAAAAAGAAAGTCTCCCGTGAAATACGAGAGACTTTCTTTTTACAAATAAAAAATCTGTGACATTTGTGTAATCTGTGGTTTATTTTATACCCTAAACAGCAGGTCGCTGTAGCTTGGATACGGCTTGTATTTTTCGCCCAGGATTGGCTCGATTGCGTCTGCAACGGCACGAGTTGCTTCCATCTGCGGAATCACTTTGTCAGCGTAGAAGCGGGCCTGTTTTGGCACATCTGCGATTTCAACTGCTTCATTGTGAAGTTTTTCAAGCTTCTGAGCTTCGACGTCGAGTTTGTCCGAAAGCGCGCTGATTTCTTTAAGAAGGTTCGCCTGAGCCGAGCATTTTGCGTTCGGAACAATCGCCATTACTTTTGAAGCAGACTCAGCCACATCGTTCATGTAAGCATAGCTTGCCGGCAAAATGTCCTTATAAATCATGTCGAGCATTGTGTTGGCTTCGATGTTGAGTACCTTTGAGTATTTTTCAAGCTTGACCTCATGGTGACTCTTCATCTCGCTTTCGCTGTAAACGCCGTATTTCGTGAACATCTCGATATTCTGAGCGTCAAGATAGCGTTCCATTGCGTCAGGCAGAGTTTTGAGGTTGAGAAGGCCCCGTTTTTCAGCCTCGCGAACCCATTCGTCATCGTAGCCATTACCGTTGAAGATGATTTTCTTGTGCTCGATAATTTTTTCTTTGATAAGTTCCTGCAATTCAGCATTCAAATCTGATGATTTTTCGAGACGGCTGGCAAATTCATCAAGAGTTTCGGCAACAATTGTGTTCAGAACGACGTTCGGTCCGGAAATTGAAAGAGAAGAGCCGAGCGAACGGAACTCAAATTTGTTTCCGGTGAATGCAAACGGTGAAGTTCGGTTTCGGTCTGTCGTGTCCTTTGGAATTGCCGGAAGAACAGAAACACCAATCTGCATTTTTTCCTTTGTTTTCTGGCTGTAAGGAGAACCGTTTTCTATTGAGTCAAGAACGGCCTGCAATTCGTCGCCGATGAACATTGAGATGATGGCAGGAGGAGCTTCGTTTGCACCCAGTCGGTGGTCGTTTCCGGCAGAAGCAACGCTGTCACGGAGCAAATCCTGATGCTTGTCCACAGCCTGAATAACAGCCGTGAGAATCAAGAGGAACTGAGCGTTCTCGCGCGGAGTTTCGCCAGGCTCAAGAAGATTGAAGCCGTCATCAGTGCTCATCGACCAGTTGTTGTGCTTTCCGCTTCCGTTCACGCCTGCAAAAGGCTTTTCTGCAAGAAGACAGTACAATCCGTGCTTCAAAGCGACTTCTTTCATAAGACGCATGGTGAGCTGGTTCTGGTCTGCACTCAAGTTTGTCGTGGTGAAAATCGGAGCCATTTCGTGCTGAGCCGGAGCGACTTCGTTGTGCTTTGTCTTGCTCAAAATTCCAAGCTTCCACAATTCGTTATCCAAATCCGCCATGAACTCAGCGATGCGAGGCTTGATTGAGCCGTAATAATGGTCGTCCATTTCCTGACCTTTCGGCGGCATAGAGCCAAAGAGAGTGCGGCCAGTGAAAATAAGATCTTTTCGCTGTTCCCAGAGTTTTTTGTCGATTAAAAAATATTCCTGCTCAGGGCCGACAGTCGTGATGACCCTCTTTGCCGAAGTGTTGCCAAAAAGTCGCAAAATACGCAAGGCCTGAGTGTTGAGAGCTTCCATTGAGCGGAGAAGGGGAGTCTTTTTGTCGAGAGACTCGCCAGTGTAAGAGCAGAATGCCGTAGGAATGTAAAGAGAGCCGTCCTTTATGAAGGCGTAAGAAGTTGGGTCCCATGCAGTGTAACCGCGGGCTTCAAAAGTGGCTCGAATTCCGCCAGAAGGGAAAGAAGAGCCGTCAACTTCGCCCTTTACAAGCTCCTTGCCCGAAAATTCCATGATGACGCCAGAACCGTTTGGTGAAATGAAAGAATCGTGCTTTTCAGCAGTGACACCAGTAAGCGGCTGGAACCAGTGGGTGAAGTGAGTGGCACCTTTTTCGATAGCCCAGTCCTTCATCGCGTTGGCAACCACATTTGCCACATCAAGTTCCAGTGGCGAGCCCTCAGAAATCGTCTTTTTGAGCGATTTGTAAGTGTCTTTTGGCAGACGGGCACGCATCACATCATCATTGAAAACCATGCTTCCGAACAGTTCTGGTACATTAACGGACATTTTATACTCCTAAGTGCAGGAATAATATCATAAATCACAAGAAAATAGAATAGCGGAGGAAAAAGAAGGCAGGAGGGGCGGTGAATACTTTCCGTTTAAATCCATAGCAATCTGAGAGATTTTGAGGTATTATTGGGAAATATTGTTATGCCCACGCCCGCACTGGGGCACATTTTAGAGGAAAAAATTGGATATATCATTAAAACAAGTAATTGGTGAAAATGAACTCAAAGATTTATGGGAAATGCAAATTTGTGCTTTTAGTGATTTGTTGTCAAAATATAAAGATTTTGGAACAAATCCTGGAGCTGAAAGCTTAGAACGAGTTATTGAAAAATATCAACAGCCTTGGACAAAATACTATTTCATTATTAATGGTGATAAAATTGTCGGAGGTGTTCGGGTTATCGATAAAAAAAATGGCTTACGAAAACGCATCTCACCAATATGGATTATGAAGGAATTTCGGGGTAATGGTTATGCACAAAAAGCCATAATTGAGTTGGAAAAGCTTTATGGAAGCAATAACTGGTGCCTCGACACCATTTTGCAAGAAAAAGGTAATATACATTTATATGAAAAACTTGGTTACCACCAGACAGGAAAAACTGAGAAAATCAACAATCTAATGGATATAGTCTTTTTAGAGAAAAATTAAACTTTTGTTGTTTTTATCTGATATAAGAATATACAATATATAAATAAAACCGACGGCAAAACGTGATACAATAAAAATATGAAAAATATGGAGACAATTAAAAAATTAGTTGGAGATTCCATTACCGAGTCAAATTTAAAAAACGTTGACTGCTATATCTATGAAAATTTCGCTCTTTTTATTCAGTCAATGGGCTTTTGTGAATTTGCAATAAAAGAAAATCATGTTCATCCGTCTTATATGATAATAATAGAATTTGAAAATGGCGGTTTTATAATTCCTCCAAGAATCGAACTGAAGAAGAACTATTACCTTGCATCTATTCTGTCACCTGACATTCCTCATGAAGACAAGGCCACCAAATTTCCAAATTATTACACAATCATGATAGATAAAGAATTTTTCGAAAGTCAGTTTTTACTGTATCAAAATGAGATTCCAAGATATGAAGGGGAGCAGTTTTTAATTTGCCATGATTTTTTAAAAATGCTTCATCTGTATGCCTTTGAATCTTCAAAAAACATGAAAAATTCGGAAATCACTCTTGAATGTCAGACAAAGCTTTTAACCCACTGGATTATCCGCAGTCTTCTTGGAGAAAATTATGACATGCGATCTGTTTCTACAAACGAAAGAATAGGCAGAGTCCAGGCATATATTGAACTTCATTGCGGCGAAGAGCTTTATGTCTCAGATCTTGCGAAAAATGCGAATATGTCTGTCTCTAATTTCAACAGGCTTTTTACAAAAGAAGTCGGCATGTCTCCAAAGAATTACCTCACTGATGTCCGCCTGAATAAATCTCTAAAACTCTTGCGAAGGAATGAGCTTTCTGTATCTGAGATAGCAGAGCAGTGTGGTTTTTCCTCGCTTTCTCATTTTTCCTCCGTTTTTAAAAAAGCTCATGATATGAGTCCAAGCGAATACAAGGAAAAATATCAGGTCTGATAATTCAAATTTACAAACATTTAAGCGATTTTTAAAAGCCTTGTTTCTGAATTTTTGTATCATTTAATTTAACCATCAGTAATTACAGGAGGTCAAATTATGACAAAAGAAGAATTATTTAAGATGATGAATGAGAATCCCGTAATGCACCTTGCAACGGTTGATGAAAACGGCTTTCCTCATGTCCGTGGAATTCTTATGTTCAAAGCCAGCGACGACGGAATTATTTTTCACACCGGAACCTTTAAGGAACTTTACAAGCAGCTTATGGCAAATCCGAATGCAGAACTTTGTTTTCAGTGCAAGGGAACTCAGGTTCGCGTTTGCGGCAAATTTGAACTTGATGAAAGCGACGAGCTTTTTGAGGAAATCTACAATCATCCGTCACGCAAGTTTATCAAACAGTGGGGAAAATCAAAGGAAGAAGTCAAGGACTTTTTGAAGATTTTCAGGATGAAGAACGGAAAAGCATGTACCTGGTCCATGGCAGATAATTTTAAACCAAAGGAATACATCGAGCTTTAAAACAAGTGGCGGCACGTTATAAATGCCTTAATTAGCCCGAATGTCGAGTTTCATCAACTGTAGCAAAAACTCGACATTCAATCTATGAGCTTACATGTCGAAACTTCGAGTTTTAATCAGCTGAAAAAGTGCAAATCATGCGGAAGCAAGGTTCGTCCCTGAATCCATACCTTCGCAGCATAGCTGCTACGGAGACTCGCTAAAAACTCATCTCATGAGTTTTTTTAACGCTCCCTATGTGCGGGCGAGCGTAGCGAGTCCAATTTCCAAATACGCACAACCGTGGATTCCTAAGGGACGGTTCTTGCTGGGAGCATGATTTGTGTTTATCCAATTAATCAAAACTCGAAGTTTAGGCTAATTAAAAGAACTGCATTTCATCGGCAACGGAGTGCATCTTGTCTGAAATTCATTGCTTTTTCTATATGCTTTGATAATATGGGCGTATGAAGTTAAAAATAAATATCAGAACAACTGAAAAAGAGGATTTGAATTCCATTGTTGAAGCAGGATTTGCGATTCCTGGCTGTCCGATTCCCTTTCTTGAGGGATTGAAAAATGCAGCCTGGAGTCAAAATGCACGCGGGCTTTTGGAATGGATTTTCAGCGAAAATCTTGGCGTGATTGCACACGATGAAAACGAAAACCTTACCGGCTACATGCTTTTTGCAGGTCCATGCGGCGGATTTTTCGGAAATTGTGAGGGAGCCTTTTCTCCTCTTGGATGCAGCTGGGTTTCGCCAGCTCTAGCATCAGAGCAGAACTGGAAGCGGAGAAAATCAATTTGATAAAGCCGCTTTTTTCCGAGCTTGAAGAGCATCTTGCTTCATCCCCATGCTTTTTCCCGACGGAAGAAGGCAGCTTTGAAATGTGGCGCGAGCATTACAAGCCGAAAATCATCGTTGCAAAGGCAGGCGGGGAAATTATCGGTCATATCGCGTTCACGGACAAAGATGGCGAAAACTTCATTTCAAAAAGTTCCGGCGTGCTGAATATCCACGGAATGTTCGTCAAAAAAGAATTCCGCGCAAAAGGAATTGCAGACGGACTTTTGAAAGCGGCTTACGCAGCCACGCAAAAGCAGGGAAAAACATTCCTTGGAGTTGATTATGAAACGCTGAATCCAACCGCCCTTAATTTCTGGACAAAATATTTTGCGCCCTACACATACAGCTGGCACAGAAGAATCGACGAGCGCATTCTACATTCATGATCTTCATTTAAAGCGAAAGGCGACGGTGGATGTCAAAAACCAGAAAATTCTTTTCAGGGGGTAAAAAATGAAGAGATGTGAAACTTCTTCTCCATGCAGGGCTTGAGGAATCTGTATGGAGGAAGATTAAAATTCAATTCCTCAGGCTTTGCTTCTTCACGAATCACAAACTTATTAAAAGAGGCAAAGAAAATGAAAAATAAATTACGCGACTATTATATTCTCTGGAGCACTCAGGGACTTTCACAACTTGGAAGCAGCATCACGGCTTTTGCACTTACACTCTGGCTGTACGAAAAAACTGGTTCCGCTTTAAGCACGGCGGCTCTTACAATTTGTTCCTATGCACCTTATGTTCTTATGAGCATTTTTGCCGGAGCATTGACCGACCGATGGAAGAAAAAGCACACCATGCTTGTCTGTGACACTTTGGCGGCTCTTTCGACTCTGGTAGTTTTTCTTCTTTATAAAACTAATACTCTTGCAGTATGGCATCTTTATGTAATCAATGCTGTTTCAGGTCTCATGAATACCGTCCAGCAGCCGGCTTCAGAAGTGACCATGACGCTGATTGTTCCAAAAGAATGTTACCAGAAAACAAGCGGTCTCAATTCGCTTTTGCGCTCCGTCAATTCAATTTTGAATCCTCTGCTTGCAACGGCTTTGTATGCAGCGTTCGGACTTGATATTGTCATTGCAGTGGATCTTCTTACCTTTGTTGTGGCATTTACCGCACTGGCAGGATTTATCAAAATTCCAGAAACTCAATCAGCAAAAAAAGAAGGAACGTTGAAACTGGCAAGGGAAGGCATTTCTTTCCTTAAAAAATCACCAATGATTCTGACTTTGATTCTTTTCATGTCTGGAATAAATCTGATTGCATTTGCTTCCAGCGCAACCCTTCCGGGCTATGTAATCCCGAATCCAAGAGGAGGCAGCAATGTCCTTGGATTAGTGACATCTTGTGCAGGGGCAGCGATGGTCGTGGGAAGTCTTTTGGTTTCCTATATGCCTAAGCCTAAAGATCGCGTGAAAGTCGTCTTCATCACAATGCTTATTTCTATGGGAAGCGAGAATTTTATCCTTGCTTTTTCACGGGAACCGATTTTCTGGTGCATAAGTCAGGTCATCGGCTGGATTCTGGTTCCTGTAATGGGTGCAAATCTGGAAGTTATCCTGAGAAGCTCAATTCCAGTGGAACTTCAGGGACGAGTTTACGCATGCAGGAATACCCTTCAGTTCTTTACAAGACCGATAGGACTTTTCCTCGGCGGCTTTATGGTTGACAGCGTGTGCGAGCCTTTTATGCAAGCTCATGCAAATTCTGCCATGCTGGCTTCACTTTTCGGAAGCGGCAAAGGCTCAGGAGCTGCCATGATGATGCTCATTCTTGGCCTTGCCGGAAGTGCTTGGTGCCTTTTGAACGCAAGGTTCATGAAGAAATATCATTTCCGCGAGGAATAAAACCGTAATTTCAAGATGCATTTCATCGGCAATGAGATGCATCTTGTCTGAAAAGCATTGTTTTTAATTTTTCTTCTATATATCATCATCTTAACGTAGCTATATGGGAGGAAAAAATGAGCGAGATTTACAAGTTTGTTCCAAATTTTGAAGATTCCAAATATATTCTGAGGTTTGTAGGAAAAAAAGACGCTGAGGAATTGCTGGAAATTTACGGTGACAAAAAATCACTTCCGTTTTTCAACAGCGATAACTGTCACGGCGACAATTTTTACTATCCCACCATTGAAAAGATGAAAAAGGCCGTCGATTTCTGGCTTTCTTCCTATCAATCAAAATGGTTTGTGCGATGGGTAATTGTCGAAAGATTGAGCGGGAAAATTATCGGCTCAGTAGAGCTTTTTCACCGCGAGGCAGACGATTATTTCAACCATACAGGACTTTTAAGACTGGACTTAAAGAATGAATTTGAAGAAGCTTCCGTGATTGAAGAAATTGCGGGCTTGATTTTGCAGGAAGCTTACGATTTGTTCGATACGGACAGAATCATCACAAAAGTTCCTCTTTACGCAGTCGAACGAAAAACAGCCTTTGAAAAACTGGGGTTCGTAAAATCTGATGAATTTTTAATAGGCACATTGGACGGTTACGCCTACAAGGATTACTGGGAACGTAAAAAATAAAATTCAAAAAAATTATTTTTTAAGGAGAAAATATGGAAATCAGAGAGTTGAATGAAGGTGATCTGGAGTCTCTTGTAAAACTTTATGAGCAGCTGGACGGAATCGATGAAAATCTTACAGAAGAAAAGGTCCATGCAATCTGGAAAGCAGAAATCGAAGGAAACAAAGACATAAAATATTTTGGTGCGGTTGAAGATGGAAAAGTCGTTTCAACCTGCTGGTGCATTATAGTCCCAAATCTTACCCGCTGTGGAAGCTCATTTTGTTTCATTGAAAATGTGGTGACTGATAAAGATTTTAGAAAGCAGGGCCTAGGTCGAAAAGTCATGGAAAAGGCAATTGAATTTGCACGCCAGAAAAACTGCTACAAAGTAATTCTGGAAAGCGCAAGCTTTAGAAAAGAAGCACATCAGTTTTACAAGAATCTAGGCTTTGACGGAGAAGCTAAAAAAGCGTTTATAATGAAACTGAAGGATTATTAAATGGGAGAACTCGTAAAAGAAATGCCTATTGTCCCGCTAAGAAATTTTTTCTGACAAGTTTTTAACTCTGGGCGATAAAATCGTAGAAAAAGTCAATGATTTCAAAGGCTACCTTGCAAGGGGCTTTTATTTCTGGCATTGTTGTAATTCTGAAGCCTAGATTGCTAACCGAGCATGGCTTTCCAGAAAACCAAATACAACAGTTCGGAACAATTGCAATCGCAATATATACACTTTTTAAATCAGCGGTGGCTTTCTATTCAAAACTTACGGTGCAGTCTGTGTAATCACGTACACAGGAGACTGTGCAGACAAATAATAAAGTTCTCTCTTGAAAATTTACTCAGTCCAAAATATAATTTACTCAATGCACTGAGCAAAAATACTCAATAGAATGAGTAAATTTACTCAGTGGGCTGAGGAGATTTTATGGAGCGAACTTTTTTCATTTCCGAACTGGAAAAACGAATTTCTGAAAAACGTAAATTCATTCAAGTTGTTGCAGGTGCAAGACAGGTCGGAAAAACAACAATAATCACAAGTCTTCTGGAAAAACACGATTACAATTACATTTATGAAACCGCTGATGCCATAAGTTCTTCTTCTCAAATCTGGCTCGAGCAAATCTGGAATTCTGCCCGCTTCAAAATCAAATCCGGAGCAAATGAAATTCTTCTAGTTATCGACGAAATTCAGAAAGTCACAAACTGGAGCGAAATCGTAAAAAAACTTTGGGATGAAGACACACGGAATAAATTAAATATAAAAGTGATTCTCAGCGGTTCATCACGGCTTTTGATTGAAAAGGGACTTACCGAATCCCTTCAAGGTCGCTTTGAACTGATTCAAGTTCCTCACTGGTCATTTTCTGAAATGCAGGAAGCATTCGGATTTACGCTTGATGAATACATTTATTTTGGAGCATATCCAGGAAGTGCTGAACTGATAAAAGATGAAAAGCGATGGAAAAATTATCTGCGTGATTCAATCATTGAAACCAGCATTTCAAAAGATATTCTCATGCTCACGACAATTACAAAACCGGCTCTTCTTCGTCAGCTTTTTGATTTAGGCTCAACATATTCAAGTCAAATTTTGCCTTTCAACAAGATGCTCGGAACTCTCACCGATGCAGGAAACACAGTGACTCTTTCACATTATCTGAACCTTCTGGATCAAAGCAAACTTTTGGGAGGATTACAAAAATTTTCTGGCAGCGAGCAGCATTCAAGAGCTTCAAGTCCAAAATTACAGGTTTATAACAACGCTCTTTTTTCTGCGACAATAAACAAATCCTTTGAAGATGCTAAAAATACACCTGACATCTGGGGGCGATTCGTTGAATCCTGCGTAGGAACTCATTTAATCAATAATGCCAGTATCTGTAATTACAAGCTTTCATATTGGCGTGACGGAAACGATGAAGTTGATTTTGTAATTTCCAGAGACGAACAGGTATGCGGAATCGAAGTAAAAAGCGGCTCTCGCTCCTCAAACAAGGGAATGGCCATTTTCAAGGAAAAATATCCGAATGCAAAAATCTATGTCGTATCAAGTCTGGATTTCGCTAATTCCGCTTGCATAAAACTCGATGAATTCTTAAATTTATTTCCAGAAGTTTTATTTTAAAGGAAAAAACATGAAATCCCAGCTCACCACACTCTGCTACATCGAAAAAGACGGCTGTTACCTCATGCTGCACCGTGTCACCAAAAAAAACGACATCAGTCATGACAAATGGATTGGCGTGGGCGGCCATTTTGAGGCACACGAAAGCCCCGAAGACTGCCTGCTCCGCGAAGTCAAGGAAGAAACCGGGCTTACGCTAAGCAGCTATCGTTTCCGCGGAATCGTAACTTTCATTTCTGACGATGAACCGGCTGAATACATGCACCTTTTTACGGCGACTGACTTTTCCGGCAAAATTATTGACTGTGACGAAGGTAAACTTGAGTGGTACCCCATAGACAAAATTGACGAGCTGGAACTTTGGGAAGGCGACAAGATTTTCTTCCGACTCTTGCGGGAAAACGCACCCTTCTTTTCGCTCAAGCTCGTCTACAAAAAAGGCAGGCTGACACAAGCCCTGCTGGACGGAAAGGCTATTTAGCCAGCTTGTTCAATTCTTTTTCAAACTGGCGGTCCTTTTCTTCGTTTGCCGGGCGATACAAAATCAGCACATTGCCAATCAAACGGACAAAAATTGCCCCCGTTTTTTCTGAAATTTCGGCACTCAGTTCCTGTTTTTCGTCCTTAAACTCGTTGAATTTGACCTTGATAAGCTCATGCTCACCCAAAAGCCGTGAAATCTGAGCAAGCTGATTCTCTGTTACACCAGCCCCGCCCACCTGAACAAGAGGATTGAGCGGCTGGGCATTTTTTTCCAAAAATTTTCTCTGTTTTGCGTTAATTTCCATAGAATAATTATAAAATTTATGTGAATTTTGTGCCATATAAACCGGCGCAAATCCTGTCGGCTGCCGCTGTTCCGTGGTTCGCTCACGCTCATTGAAACAGCCTGCCGGCTGTTTCAACGCTTCGCGCCACTCCATAGCGGGGCGGCACTTATTTTTTCAGTTCTTCAACAAACTCGCTGATTCTGTCCAGTGCAACCTTCATTTTGTCTACGGCCGTAGCGTAGCAGCAGCGGATATGTCCTTCACCGCCCAAGCCAAAGACGCTTCCTGGAACGACTGCAACATTGTGCTTCTGGAAAAGCTGGGTCGCAAATTCTTCGCTTGAAATGCCAAGATTCTTGATGCTTGGGAACATATAAAAGGCACCTGTTGGCTCCGGGACTTCAAGCCCCATGTCGCAGAAAGCCTTGTACATAAGGTTTCGCCTCTGCTGATAGCTAACGCGCATTTTTTCCACGTCCTTCCAGCCGTGCTTTAAGCCTTCGACAGCCGCATACTGGCTGAAAATTGGTGCACAGATTGTGTTGTAGCCGTGGAGTTTTACGATTTGAGCCAGGACTTCGGCAGGAGCCGCAATGTAGCCGATTCGCCAGCCTGTCATTGCAAAGGATTTTGAGAAACCGTTGAGGATAATCGCATAGTCCTTCATGCCGGGGAAAGAACCCACAGAAACGTGCTCTGCTCCGTCGTAGGCAAGCTCGCAGTAAATCTCGTCGGAAATGCACCAGATTTGATTCTTTACCACGACTTTTGCAATCTTTTCAAGTTCAGCCTTTGGAATCATGGTTCCTGTGGGATTGTTGGGCGAGCACATCATGACGCATTTTGTCTTTGGAGTGATTGCTTTTTCAATCTGCTCGGCAGTCGGATAAAAGCCGTTTACGCTTGTGTCGATTGGAACGACTTTTGCTCCCGTAAGCTCGGCAAGAGGCGTGTAGTTTACGTAGCATGGCTGAACGACGATGATTTCGTCACCAGGGTTTAAAATGGCTCGCAAAACGGCATCAACACCTTCCGAAGCTCCAACCGTAATCAAAATCTCGTTCTTTGGATTGTAGTAAAGATTGTATCGCTCCATGTATTTTGCGATTTCTTCACGAAGCTCAATCAAACCCCAGTTTGAAGTGTAGGAAGTGTGACCTTTTTCAAGATGATAGTAGGCTTCCTCGCGGATAACCCACGGGGTCGGAAAATCCGGCTCACCAACTGAAAGGGAAATAACATCGTCATGGCCAATCAGCATCTCAAAAAATTTACGGATGCCCGACGGCGGAATATTCTGCATTGACTTTGAAAGTCTGTCTTCTCGTGTATTCATAAAATTCTCCAAAAATGGCTTTTAAGCCATGACACCTTCACGGCGGTCACTTTCGTCCTCAACATAAAGCACGTCATTTTCTTTGTATGTTTTTAAAAGGAAGTGAGTCTTTGTTGAGCGAACTCCTTCCAAAGTTGAAAGCTTTTGAGCCACAAAGAGCGCGACTTCACGCAAATCATCGCCTTCAATCACAACTTTTAAATCATAGCCGCCGCTCATAAGGTAAAGCGACTTGACCTGCGGGAAGCGGTAGATTCGCTCGGCAAGAGCATCAAAACCGTGCTCACGCTCTGGCTGGCACTGAATTTCAATTTCTGCCCTGACTTTGTCCTTTGTGTTCACGTCTTTTTCGGGGTTAACGATGGCGGCGTATTTTAAGATGATTCCTTCGTCTTCGAGACTTTTGATGATGGCCCTTACCTCATCGGCGGATTTTTTTGTCATCGCCGAAATGTCTTCAACGGCCAGACGCGCATTCTCACGCAGCAAATCCAAAATTTCTTCTTTACCGTCCATAGTTTACTCCTGATTTTTATATTTTATCCAATTTCAGATGATTTTGAAAGTAGTAAATAAAAAAAGACGTGCAAACCTTTCGATTTACACGCCAAGGAGGAGGGAAAAGTGTCTATATTACACTTTGAACTTGCTCACGGCTTCACCAAGAGACTCGATGCTGTGCGTATTTTTGTGAGTCATGTCGTTGACTTCGTTTATCGAGCGGTTGATTGACTCAATGCCGATTGACATTTCATCCATGCTTGCCGTGATTTCTTCTGTGAGGCGCATAAGATTATCCATTTTCACATTTGCTTCCTTAGTGGCATCTTCCATTGCATCGCTGGAACCCTTTACGCTCGCCGTTACATCCTGAATCTGCTTGATTGCCTCAAGAATCTGCTCGCCACCTTCGGACTGCTCGTGCATTGCATTCATAATCGTGAGTTCCTGCCGGGCAACAGCCTGAGTCAGCTCATATATTTCATTGAACTGATTCTGCAGCTGCTCAGAAGAATCTGTGACTTCCTTGACGCTTGCAAGAACAACTTTGAGGTTGTTTGTAATGTTTTTTCCCTGCTTGTTTGAATCTTCCGCAAGTTTACGAATTTCATCGGCAACAACGGAGAAACCTTTGCCGCTTTCACCGGCATGAGCCGCCTCAATCGCTGCGTTCATAGCAAGCATGTTTGTCTGGCTCGCAATTGCCTGAATGATTTTACTTGCTTCAAGAAGGGTTCCCGACTGTTCCTGAATCTTTTTGATTGCCTCAACCGAGTTGTTTATACTAACCCTACCCGATTCAGAAGAATTTTCAAGAGATTTGATTGTAATGCCGTTCTTCTCAAGGATTCCTGTTACGGAACGGATATTAGCAACCATTTCTTCGATTGCAGAAGAAGACTCTACAACGCTTGAACTCTGACTCTGAATGTTAGATACAAGCTCACTTACGCTGCTGTTGATTGAACCGAGAGATTCCTGGGCTTCATGAACATTACGCCCCTGCTGCTGAACCTGCTTGTTTACGGAATCGATATTCGCAGTTATCTCGTTGGCACTTGCGGCCGTATCATTCATACTGTCTCCGAGAGCAGACCCCTGCTCCGTAAGATTTCCCGCAGCCTCTTTGACCTGCGCAATGGAATTCTGAATCTTTTCAATGGTAAGATTGAAGAATTTGTACATTTTTCCAAGCTCATTGTCGGTCTTAACCTCCATGCGGACAGTCAAATCACCGTCTCCCTGCGCGATATTTTGCATTGCAGAGACACCTTTGTTCATTTCTTTGACGACGCCCTGAATAATCAGGAAGAGAACAAAAAGAATTACAAGAGCGGTGAGGACAAAGGCAACCGTCGAAATGAAGAAAACAGCCTTTGCTGCCGCCGTGATTTCTGATTCTTTCGCATTAAGACCAAGGAACCAGACTTCTTTTGCATCCTCAACCTTAAATGGCTGATAATATTTGTAGACACTCTCGCCTTTTTCTTTGACAGTCATGCCAAAAGACTGGAGAGAAGATTTGCTGGACTGAAATAGAGGGCCTGTCGAAGAATCAGTATAAGCCGCAAGATTCTGACCTTCGTTCTCCGTGTCATAATCAACCGCAAGAAGCCCGGAATCAGAAATGAGCGAGAGATAGCCGGAATCATAGACTTTGACCTGCTTGAGAAGTGAAGAAAGAGTGTCGAGAGACATATCAAGGCCGATTACGCCGATTGGCCTGCCGTCTTTGCCGTGAATCGGGAACGCGACGCCACAAACCCAGATAGTTTTGCCACCAATTTCATAAGGATTCGGGTCAATAAGAATACCTGTGGGACTTTTAAGCGGATTTACATACCAAAAGCCATTTTCGTAATCAGTGAGCGGTGTACATTCAATCGTAGAGCCAACTTTAGTCCAATAAGGAATGAAACGACCTGTGGAATCGTGATTTTCAGTGTTCGCATACTGAGAATCAAGGCCGTCCAATGCGTTCGGCTCGTAAACTACCCAGGTATCAACAAAATTTTCGTTGGCAATTAGAGCCTGTTTTAAAATAGCGTTCACAAAATCACGCCGCTGGGCAGGAGGAACATTTTCTACCTGCTCGACGACAGTTTTGAGCGCGCTGCAAGTGGCATATTCATGTGCAATAATCGCCTTTGTTGTTTCGGAATAGTAAGAAGCCATTTCATGAAGATAATTGTCGGAAATATTGCGGAAACGGCTGGAAACATTGCTCAAAATGAATACAGAACAAAGTGCAAGAAGCACAAGCAGAAAAAGGCCGATTGTAAGGACAAGCTGCGTACGGATACTTTTGAAGCCGCTGCTGGCTTTGGTCTTTTGTGTCATAGAAACTCCTGTAAAAACTCTGCGCCAGAAGACTTGTAAAAAAAACATGCCGCCCTGCCAGGTTTTGTTAAGGTGATTATATGACTATTTTAACCTAGTTTTAATAAAAAACCAAATTTATTTAAAGGTATTTTTAATTTTTTTATACAATAACGCCTTTTGTGCTTGGAACTTCACCGTTACGCCGAGGATCAATTTCGACCGCACTTCGGATTGCACGGGCAGCAGCCTTAAAAAGACCTTCCATTTTGTGGTGGTCGCTCCGACCGCGGAGAGTGTCTAAGTGAAGGTTGCATTTTGCTGCCTGAACAAAGCCGTTCCAGAAATCGTCAAAGCAGTCTGTCTGGAAAGTGCCCTGCTTTCCGTCCTGCACGCTCACTAGAGGAATGTTTGAAAGCTCTGCGTTACATACAAGGAAAGGACGACCGCCAAAATCAACTGCCGCACGGAGCAGACTTTCGTCCATGGGGTAGAGGAAAGAGCCGCTTCGGTAAATGCCGGCGCAGTCGCCGAGGGCTTTTGCAAAGCACATACCCAAAACGATGCCAGTATCTTCTATTGTATGGTGCTGGTCAACGTTCAGGTCTCCCTTGATAGAGCCTGTAAGGTCAAAAAGTCCGTGCTTACAGAAAGACTTGAGCAGGTGGTCAAAAAAGCCGATTGGATTTTCCACGCTGCACTTTCCGCTACCGTCAAGATTGAGGGTAAGGGAAATTTGAGTTTCACCAGTAATTCGTTCGATTGTAGCTGTTCTTGCCATATTTTTTTAGGAAACCACAGATTACACAGATTACACAGATTTATATCCAAGTATAACCAATTCCTCTGCCAGTACCCGCTCCTTATAAAACAAATCTTTTAAAAACCAGGTGAGATTCACCGAAATTTATCAACAACGCTTTCTTTAACTTCGAAGCTTTCAAGTAATTAAAAACCTGAGCCTTCTCAATTTCTGAAAGTGCCTTTATTGCTTTAAGTTCAACAATTATATTATCGTAACAAACAAAATCTGCCTGATAATATGTCTTTAACTCTTGCCCGTTATAATAAATTGGCAATTTCTGTTCTCGAATATAAGGAATCTTTTTATTCTTGAATTCAATTTCCAAAGCTTCCTGGTAAACAGCTTCTAAAAATCCACACCCCAATTCAGAATGCACTTTCATAGCTGCACCAATTACAGCATAAGATTCATTATCTTCTGTATCAGTTGCCACACCACTCTCCTTTTCTGCTTGCTGGGCTTACACATCTGTGACATCTGTGTAATCTGTGGTTAAAATTTATCTTACAACCTTACGCAATGCGTATTCCAGGATGTCCGTAGCTCCCAGTGCCTGCAATTTTGGCAAAAGGGTTGGGACTTCGCTTTTTTTGACAGCGATTTTTACTGCGTAGCCGTCGTCACCGAAGAGCGGGCTGACCGTGGGGCTTTTCATAGAAGGAAGAGCCTTGATAAGACCGTCGAATTTGTCTTTTGACACATTCATTTCAAGCATTACGCGGCCGCGGGCATTCAAAACAGACTCGAAGAGCATTTTAAGCTCCATGATTTTCTGCTTTTTGGCAGGATCTTTGAGGGCTTCTTTTGACGCGTACATTCTTGTTGAAGAAGTCATGAGTGTGTCAACGATTTTGAGGTTGTTTGCGCGGAGGCTTGAACCTGTCGATGTGTTGTCAATCAAAATCTGGGCAAGTGAGTCCTCATTGTCCTGAACGAAGCCTTCTGAAGTGCCCCATGTGCGGAAGATTTTTCCGTCAATCTTTTTTTCATCGACCCATTTTTTGCTCAAGGTCTGGTATTCTGTTGCGATTGTTACCGGCTTTTTGAGAAGGGCGTCAAAATCGACAGTGTTCGGGATTGCAGCTACGATTCGGACTGGGTCAAATCCCAGGTCCATGATTTCTTCGACTTCATCCTGAACGCCGTTTTCGTAGACCCAGTCTTTGCCAGAGAAGCCAACGTCAGCCTTGTTTGAAGCAAGCAAAGCGCTTGCAATCTGAGGCTTTACAACCTGAAAAGCCAGGTCATCCTGGTTTGTGCTTGGGAAATATGTGCGCTCGGCAAGTTTGAGGGAAATACCAACATCGCTCAAAAGTTCATAAACAGACTCGTAAATTCTGCCTTTTGCCAATAATACTCGAAGTTTATCCATAAAATATTTCCTTTTTAAAATGATTTTATTGATTATACAAAATTTCTAAACAATAAAAAAGAGAAATCGGATTTTTTGCGTGCATGATTTCAGAAATCACGCAATGTCTATGTTTTTTTATCGTTCTGAGCAGAATTCGACTTTTTCGCCGTTTAAAATCTTGTTTGTGGTTCTTACTGCGCACATCTTTCCGCACATTGAACAGGTATGCCTTTCAGAAACAGGCGTACTTTCGTAATAACTACGCGCTTTTTCCGGATCAACTGCAATTTCGAACATTTTCTCCCAGTCAAGAGCATGACGGGCTTTTGCCATGGCATTGTCGCGGTCTTTTGCGTGCGGAATTCCTTTTGCAATGTCAGCGGCATGAGCTGCAATCTTGCTTGCGATGATTCCTTCTTTTACATCATCTGCGTCTGGAAGCCTTAAGTGTTCTGCAGGAGTTACATAGCACAAAAAGTCTGCACCGTTTGCGGCAGCAATTGCTCCACCGATTGCAGATGTAATGTGGTCGTAACCCGGGAAAATATCAGAAACAAGCGGTCCTAAAACATAAAAAGGCGCATTGTGACAGAGTTTTTTCTGAAGTTTCATATTTGCGGCAATTTCGTTCATTGCCATGTGGCCAGGTCCTTCAATCATCACCTGAACGTCTTTTTCCCAGGCTCTTTTTGCAAGTGCTCCAAGTTCAATGAGCTCGGAAATCTGCCCCGCATCAGTCGCGTCATCAATACAGCCCGGCCGGAGTGCGTCTCCAAGACTGATTGTTACATCATACTCACGAAGAATATCCAGAACTTCATCGTAATATTCGTAAAAAGGATTTTCGTTTCCGGTCATCATCACCCAGGCAAACAAAAGAGAGCCGCCACGAGAAACAATATTCATTTTTCGCTTGTCGCGCATAAAGGCTTCGATTGCACGTTTGTTGATTCCGGCATGAATCGTCATAAAATCAACGCCTTCTTCTGCGTGGGCACGGACAACCTTTAAGAAATCCTGTGCGGTAATTTCAAGCAGGTCTTTTTCAAGATAGCCGATTGCGTCGTACATGGGAACAGTTCCAATCATAGCCGGAGATTTTTCAATCAGCTTTTTGCGAAATACATTTGTCTTTCCGTAATTGCTCAAATCCATGATTGCTTCGGCACCGAATTTAAGCGCTGTGTCAACTTTCTGCATTTCCACATCGTAATTTTTTGCGTCGCCGGAAATTCCAAGATTAACGTTGATTTTTGTGCGAAGGCCAGTTCCGATTCCTTCGGGTGAAATTGATTTATGATTTATGTTTGCCGGAATGCAGACTTCGCCTTTTGCAACTAATTCTCTGATTTCTTCTTCTGTTTTGTATTCTTTTTGAGCTACAATTTTCATCTGCTCGGTGATGATTCCCTTTTTTGCAGCTTCCATCTGTGTTTTGTAATTATTCATAAAAAATCCCTACGTTGGCATTATCCAAATCAGGTTATGGGTCAAGACGAACAGTCTACTCTCAGCCTGCTTTGCGCAAGCCCCCCTCAAAAGTATCGTCATTTTATATATTTTAACATTCTGTTGTCAATCGGTGAGGCTTTTCAATTTCCTTATCTTCCAATAAACCGTAAAAAACAGTAAAATATCCCCATGTTTCGTATTTATGTAGAGCGTAAGCCGGGCTTCCAGAGTGAGGCCAGCTCAATTTTGGGTGAAATCAATGGATTTTTGGGCATTTCTTCTGTAAAGGGAGTGCGTTATTTTAACCGCTATGACATCGAGAACACTTCTGAAGATGTCTCACGCATGGCGGCGCTGCGAATCTTCTCGGAGCCTCAGAGCGATTCGGTTGTCTACACTGAGCTTGCAACAGACCCAGCCGACACTGTGATTATCTGGGAATACCTTCCGGGCCAGTACGACCAGCGTGCGGATTCTGCCGAGCAGTGTCTTTCGCTCCTTCGCGAGTCTATGAAGAACACGGCCACTGTTGGAACTGAGCCACCGCGCGTCCGATGTGCCAAAATGGTCATCCTTTCCGGCAATGTTTCTGCCGATGAAGTCACAAAAATTCAAAAGTATCTTATTAACCCTGTCGATTCCCGCCTTGCAAAAGCTGAAATTCCTGAAACCCTTGAAATGAAAACCGAAGTACCTGCCGATATTCCGACTGTCGAAGGTTTCAATAAATTGGGCAAAAAAGAGCTTGACGCTTACCGCGAGAAGATGGGCCTTGCTATGGACCTGGCCGACATTCAGTTCCTGCAGGACTACTTCAAGTCAATCAAGCGGGACCCGACCGAAACTGAAATCCGCGTTCTTGACACTTACTGGTCTGACCACTGCCGTCACACCACTTTCAACACTGTTCTTAAAGACATCAAAATCGAAAAAGGCCCTTACGCCAAACTTTTCAAGGAATCCCTCAAAAATTACGAGGCCATGCACACTGACATCTATGCGAAACGAAAGGACAAGCCTCTCACTCTCATGGACATGGCTACAATCGGCGGAAAATATCTGCGCAAGCACGGTATGCTTGATGACATGGAAGTAAGCGAGGAGAATAATGCCTGCTCTATTTTCATCGATGTTCACTACACTACTGACGAAAAGGGAAATCCTCTTCCAGAGGGCAAAGAAGAAGTCGAGCAGTGGCTTCTTCAGTTTAAAAACGAAACACACAACCACCCTACAGAAATCGAACCTTTTGGTGGTGCTGCAACTTGTATCGGTGGCGCAATCCGTGACCCTCTTTCAGGACGAAGCTGGGTTTATCAGTCAATGCGCGTAACTGGTGCGGCCGATCCAACAGTTCCTTTGAGCGAGACTTTGCACGGTAAACTCCCTCAGATGAAGATTTGTCGTGAGGCAGCTCAGGGCTTCTCTTCTTACGGAAACCAGATTGGCTTGACTACCGGCCAGGTCACAGAAGTTTATCATCCGGGCTTTGTTGCAAAACGAATGGAATTGGGTGCTGTAATCGCAGCTTCTCCATACAAAACCGTTATGCGTGAGACACCAGAGACTGGCGACATCATCATTCTTCTTGGCGGAGGAACAGGTCGTGACGGTATCGGTGGTGCTACAGGCTCGTCAAAAGTTCACACGGAAAAATCAGTTACTACAGCGGCTGCCGAAGTTCAGAAGGGAAATGCCGTTGAAGAACGAAAAATTCAGCGTCTTTTCCGAAATCCTGAAGTAAGCCACATGATTCGCCGTTCAAATGACTTTGGTGCAGGCGGTGTTTCTGTTGCTGTGGGCGAGCTTGCCCCGGGACTGGACATCAATCTTGACGCTGTTCCAAAAAAGTACGAAGGCTTGAACGGAACAGAGCTTGCAATTTCTGAATCACAGGAACGAATGGCTGTAGTCGTCCGAAAAGGCGATGTAGATAAATTCATCAAATACTGTAATGACGAGAACTTGAATGCTGTCGTAGTTGCAACCGTAACCGACAAAAACAAGCTCACAATGAAATGGCGCGGAAAGACAATCGTTGACCTTGACCGCTCATTCCTTGATTCGGCTGGTGCCGTTCATGTTGCAAAAGCTTCTATCGAGTCTCCTGCAGAACCGCATGATTCACCGCTCGTTAAGCCGCTTGATTCTGTCGCAAAAGTTTTGGGCAAATGTGCAAGCGCAACTGGCGAGGCAGGCGGCGAGCAGCCAAGCGCAGAGCAGATTAAAGACGCGTTCATCGAAAATATCAAAGATTTGGCATGTTGTTCTCAGCGTGGCCTTCAGGAACGATTCGACGGCTCAATCGGTGCAAGCACAGTTCTCTTCCCGTTCGGCGGAAAATATCAGGGAACTCCAGAATGTGCTATGTCGGCAAAAATTCCGGTTATTTCTCCACGAGAGACTTCAACTGTATCGCTCATGTCTTACGGCTACGACCCCCGTGTGGCTCAGTGGTCTCCATGGCACGGTGCTCAGACAGCAATCCTTTCTTCTCTTGCAAAAATCACTTGTATCGGCGGTAAGGCTGACACAAGCCGCATGAGCTATCAGGAATTCTTCGGCCGCGCAGTCAGCGAAAAGACCTGGGGCTACCCTGCAGCTGCCCTTTTAGGCTCAATCGATGCTCAGCGTGAGATGGGTTGTGCTTCAATCGGCGGTAAAGATTCAATGAGCGGAACTTTCGAGCACATCAATGTTCCTCACACTCTGGTTTCTTTCGCAGTAGCACACGACGAGGCAAAGAATGTTCAGTCAGGCTCATTCAAAAAGAGCGGAAGCTACATCTATCTCGTTCAGATTCCATATTCAAAAGAGCTTGCCCCGGACTGGGAAGCATTCAAAAAGAACTCAAACGCACTTTACGAGCTTAACAAAGCCGGTAAAATCAACGCGATGTACCCGGTTGGAGCAGGCGGAATTGCCGAAGCTGTCACAAAGATGGCATTCGGTAACAAAATCGGTGTTCAGCTCACACAGATTCCGACAAGTGCAACAATCATCGGCTTCCATCGTAACGCAAATGACACAATCGCCGACCTTTTCACTCCTCAATACGGCTCAATCATCGTTGAGACAGACGATGACAAGTTTGAGAACGGCGGATTCGTGAACACAACTGTAATCCGAATCGGTAACACACAGAAAGATCCGATTATCTCATTCGAGATGAAGGGCGTTGCTCCGCTTCCAAAAGCAGAAATCAAGCTTTCTGACCTTTACGAAGCATGGGAATCTAAACTTTCAAAAGTATTCCCGCCAGTTTCTTCTGTTAAAAAAGAAGAAAATCTCCCGGATTGGGCAAAAGCCGAGCACGCATCTTTGGGCGAAGCAAGGGCAAAGAAAGACACATTCACGACACTCGATTCAAGCAAAGCCAAGCCCCGCGTAATCGTTCCAGTCTTCCCGGGCACAAACTGTGAATACGACATGGCACGAGCCTTCAACCTCGCGGGCGCTGACTCACATATTCTCGTCTTCAAAAACAGAACTCCAAAAGACCTTGAAGAATCACTCGAAGCATTCAAGGCAGAGATTGAAAAAGCACAGATTGTTGCCTTTGCAGGCGGATTCTCTGCCGGTGACGAACCAGACGGCTCTGGAAAGTTCATCGCAAACGTAATCCGCGAAAAACGAATCTCAGACGCAATCACTTCTCACCTTGAAAAGAAAAACCTGATTCTCGGTATCTGTAACGGATTCCAGGCTTTGATTAAGACAGGCCTCGTTCCATACGGAAGAATCACTGAGCCAAGTGCTGAGACACCGACACTTACATTCAACGACATCCACCGACACATCAGCCGCGTTGTATGGACTCGCATGGTAAGCGCCGCTTCTCCTTGGGCTTTGGACGCTTCTGTACTCGAAGAAAAACCGCATTACATTCCGGTAAGCCACGGTGAAGGCAAAATCTTCATTTCTGAGCAGCTTGCAAAAGAACTGTTCGCAAACGGACAGGTCTACAGCCAATACTGCGACGAAAACGGCCAGCCGACAATGCTCGAACCTGAGAACCCGAACGGCTCAGCATTCGCAATCGAAGGTCTCACAAGTCCGGACGGTCTCGTTCTCGGCAAGATGGGTCACTCAGAGCGAACGGTGGGCATAGGCGGCTACACAGAGGATTTGATCAAGAATATTGCCTGCAACAAGGAAGCAAGCTCATGCCAGAACCTCTTTAGGGCTGGTGTAAGGTATTTCAACTAAATTAAATGGGAAGGGGGAAGTCTTCCCCTCGGCTACAATGGCTTCGCCATTTTCGCCTACCCCTTCTGCGGGCTCAAACGCCGCCCGCAACGCCTGCTTTTTGCCAGAACTCAGTTAAGAAGAGATTCTTGGTCGAGTTCTTGCACATTGACTTTCAGGCAAATGTCTTATATATTTAAATTATCGGGAGCGTTCCTGCCCTAAGTGGAAAACTTAAACTGAGTACGTTCCGACTCTAACCGGAAAACTTAAAATGGGTACGCTCCGACCCAAACTGGAGAACTTAACGGGCGACTTTTATGTCGCCTTTTTTTGTTTTGGAGAGTGAAATGGCTTCAAATATTTTGTTCCAATGTCATCCCCAAAAGAAAAAGATTATGAAAATGGCAAAATCCGCAAGAATAATCTGACTACAATTTATATGCGAAGTAAGGAAAAGCTTTATGGAACGCTTCGTTTTAACTGCATGATTCCAGTCCCTGGCTCAGAACTTTCAGAATACAAAATCAACGATGAAGGTGACTTTAACTATAAAATGCTTATGCTTGCTGAGTATAATTTTTGCAAAGATAATCGTGAGAAAATTGAAAAAACAGAAAAAAATCTTTATGATAAAAAATGTAACTTGACTGAAGGTGACTTTCCAATTGCTAAAGCTGTAATTGATTTTAAGAGAGTTGAAAAGCTTTGTGCCAGTTTTAAGAAATAATCAGCTAAAAACCTAGCTTAAAACTGGGAAGTAATTAATTTCCTAATTTCTCAACTAAAAAATCCATGCACTTTTTTGCGTCTTGTGGAAGTTTTTCTATTTTATTTACAAAACTCCTGTATTTATGAAAAAGAATCATTTCTTGGGAAAGATTCTCGCCTGAGAATTCAGAATCTTTGCCTGTTGTTAAATATTCTACACTAACGCCAAGTACCTGAGCGATTTTTACGGCATTTCCAACAGTTGGTTCATTTCCATTTTTGGCAAGATAACCATCGAGAGTACGTTTATTTATTCCTGTTTTTTGCGCAAGTTCCTTAGTCTGCAAATCCTGAAAATCAAGTTCATTACGCAAATTTTCTCTGAATCCCATTTTAGATATTATACGATTAAAATAGTAACCAATAATTTTTCTTGCTTGCATAATGTAATTTTCAGATTTATAATACTAGTATAATCGTAAGTAAATTCTTATCTTGCGATTATAAGGAGAATTTAAAAAATGGCTCGATTCCAAATCACTTTTCAAAAAATCCAAAACAGCAAAATCGTCTCAACAGCAGGAACAAGCGTTGAGGCAAACTCTATCATGGAAGCAAAAAACAAATTCATGTCAAATCATTTACCGACAAACACATACAAATACAAGATTGTCTCTTGCGTGAAAAAATAAGGATTAAAAATGTCAGAAAATTTTGATAAAACTGAAAATTTAGATTTAGACAAAGAGTTGGAAGGATTTGAAAATCTGACTAACAAAATAGATGCGTTGTGTATCGAAATTCAAAACGACATGGAAATTCTTGAAATTGCCAAGAAAGAACAAGGAAAGTACGAGTCTTTAGAAAAACAACTCGTAGAGCATCCAGAAAACGAAGTCAAAATAAAGGCAGAGATGCTTGCGATTGAGAAGAAAGTTGATGGACTTATGGCTCAGATTAAACCTTTGGGAAGTGAGGAGAAATAGAAAATGGAAAACGAAGAAATTTATCGCGATGTGATTTATGTGTATGAAGAGCCTGATTTCTCAGAAAATCGAGCTAACGAGTATGGACTTGTTGAAAAAATGAAAAGTCTTGTTGACACATATACGCAAGAGAGGAATAAATATTTTGCAGAATTGGAATATGCAAAATCTAATAATCAAAAAGGAGGTTTCTTAAAATTCTTTTCTGGATTTAAAGAGGCCATGTCTGATGCGAAAATTAATCCTGCAGGTGAAATACAACTAGATTTAGGGAAAGCTATTGTAGAGTTTACTTCAATAAAATGGCTTCCTAATAAATATAAATATTGCCTCAATAGAGATGAAAGTTTTGAACAATTTAGAAACTACTATGCAAGGTTTCCATTTGTTAATTTTAATGACGAAATGCATTTGCAAACACTTCTTGAATATTATCACACATATATAAATAACTTACAAAATCTTTTTAGGAATACTATATCAAAATTAAAAGAAGAAGTTCAAAATGCACATTTTATATCCGTTCAAGAATTAACTGATTTATGTAATACAGAGAAAATTTCCATTATAAATGCTCCCCAAATTTTTTCTGGTCAAATTTTGATAAAACATCCGTTTATGCCTAAAACATACATGGGCATTGAAACTTCTGAGAATGCTTTGTTTCATGTAAAAATGCAGTGCCTTTCTCGTATTATGCAATGTCTTGGGGCGACACGAATCAGCGGACATGCGTATGTAAGTGAAAATAAAAAAAGGGAAATTGATACTAATGAAAAAATTTCTTACAGTGCTGTAAGTGTTGATGGAAGTTTTAATAAAAATCAAGATGAAAAATACGAATCTGATTATATTCTCGAAGATGCTTTTTCTGGAGATTTTTCTGAATCCTCTTACGAAGAAGCTCTGAAAGAGGCTAAACGACTTGGTTTAAATGATGATTTTGATATTAGGAATCTTCTTGACCAACGCAATCCACAAAAAGAAAACAAAATGACTGCGCGCAAAGTAAAAATAGAATTGACACGAGAACTAAATGAAAGTCTTGATATTGCTTTTGGTTTGCAAGCCTCTGGATTTGGGGTTAATGGTGCGTATAAAGAAATTTTGGAAACTAATCGCAAAGTTATGTTTGAACTTGAGATTGAGTTTTAAAATTAACAGGAAACAATAAAATGTCAGAATCACAAAAATTAATCACTGCAGAAGTTGTTTATATCTGTGAGCCACTTGATTTTACATCTAAACCAGATTTCTTTGATACGCTTAAAAAAAACGCCGGGGATATCGTTGATAAAGTTATGCCAGAGAATCCCGTGGGCAAGATTGCGGTCGGGGCTGGGGCTGCGGCTGTGGCTTTTGCTGCTATGCCTGCAGGAATTGTCGGAACGCTTGCGGCCGGAGGTATTGCGGCGGGAGTCGGGGCATTGTTCGGAAAAGACAAGAAAAAAGTATCATTGCCTGAAAATACAGAGGTAAAAGATTTAACAGTTCAAGATTTTCTTACCATTGCAAAGGCTATGTATAAGAACGACAAGGATGTTAATCTTGATGATATTGCCGTTGTTCCGAGTGATATTGCGAAGAATGTTTTTGAATCAGATAAAACCGAGATAAAAAATGTAAGAAATTTATCAGTAGGCTTGGTCTTGATACGTCATCCATTCTTGCCGAACACATATATCAATATTGATGCGACGGAAAACGAATTGTTCCATAACAAACAACATTGTATATCTCAAATTGTGCAGTTTCTTGGGGCAAAATCTTTGAAAGGTCATGCAAGGATAGCAGAATCCAAAAAAAGAACTGTCGATACAAACGGCAATGTCTCATACAAAGATTTAAAAGTAAATGCAGCAATTCTGAGTGAACAGAATCAACATTATGAATCTGTATATAAATTTGAAGATACATTTGATGGAGATGATTATTCAGTGTCTTCCTATAATCAGGCCATTGAAAAAGCCGCTGAGTTCGGACTTGATAAAGATGATGATATAAAACACTTGATTGAGCAAAGAAATCCTGAAAATCCGCGTTCTATAAAATCAAGAAGAGTTTCGATTGAAATGTCCAGAGAGCTGAACAGTGCTCTTGATACGGCGATTTCGTTGGAAGCGGTCGGGGCTGAACTTAATGGCACTTACAAAGAAATCATCGAGAATCAGAAAAGAATTCTTTTTGAGTTTGAGGTGCAGTTTTAGGAATTAGTATTTATGAAGTTTCTCGCAGAAATTGCAAAAGGTATATTTCAACTTTTCGGCCCCACCATCGGTAGAGGGCTTCTTGCTGCTGCAAAATGGATTGGAAAAGCTTTGCTCGCAGTTTTAATTTTCATTTTTGATTTACTCGTAAAAATCGGGAAGTTCATAATCGCATTCGCACAAGTTCATCCTGTCATTTTTGTCGTGATTGTTGTACTCTTAATTATCGCAGTTCTGCTTTATTTAAAGTACGAATATTGGTAATCAACAAGTTTAATTTTGATGGAAGTACATCATGCCTAAATTATCCGAAGAACAAAACTCAATTCTGAAAAAAATCTTTGACTCGTTCCAGACAAAAGAAGTCGGTCAGACAGAATTGGATAAAATTTGCAAAAACGAGGATGGATTAAAGAAGAGCATTACAAACAAGTGGCTAAAAAGCTTTGCGGAAGAGATTTCATGTCTCATTGATATGGTTAAGGCTGTCGCTCGGCAGGATTATACGGAAATTTCGAAAGGCAGCCTTGCAACGATTGTATTCACGCTGATTTATGTCTTTTCTCCTTTGGACTTGATTCCAGATGTCGTTCCTGGGGTTGGTTTTCTTGATGATGCTGGAATGGTCGGGCTTTGCCTTAAATTCGTTCACGATGCTGTTATAGCTTACAAGGAGTGGGCGGCAAAAACAGGCGGAGTAACAAAATGGATTGAGAATAAAGCTTTGAGCATAGTTCAGGCAGAAATTGAGCCAGAAATCCGTTTTTTTTGCAAGGAAGCCGTGTTTTGGAGCGTAGTCGGGCTTATATTTTCGCTTTCGGGAATACTGATTCTTTTTCTAAAACCTTTCCCCAATTCCTTAAATAACGATATTGCTTTCATAATTTTTGATGTAACGCTGATTTTTACGATTGTACGAATTATTTCTACTTGCATTAGATATAGAAAAGATGTCGCAAGATTCATACAAAACTGGCAATCCTTGAAAGGTGAGAAGCGACGTTTTCAGAGAGCAATCGGAAAGACGATTTTGATTTGCATTCCGCAGAATTCAGTGATTCGCTTTGCAATCGAAAAATTTGGCGGGGTCAAAGTAATTGATGACAAAATTTCAGTGGATGATGTTTTTGTAATCAAAGAAAAACTTCCGCTTTCAGATTTTAATGAACATTTTCCAGATTTGTTCTCGCTCGTAAAGCATTATATCTGGCGCTTCCGCAGGATTTTTGCTATGACACTTTTTATCGTTTTTGTGAGTAGTGTCGGTATCGGGTTTGGTCTAAAATACTATGCAATTTCAGTTTCCAGCGACCTATCCTTTATTGAACGCTTGTGGCAACCGTTTGTTAATATTTGGAATGTGCTTCTAGGTGCAATATGACATATAAAGAGCAAATTTAATAAAAAAGGAGAATGTCATGTCATACATACGAGAAGCTAGAATATTTTTAAGCCCTCTTGATACGCCAGAGCGAGAACAGGCAAAGCAAAAAATTATTGAGTTATTACAAGCTCTTAAATGCAATAATCATGAAACTGGGTTAAAACTTGCAGGTGACATAAAGATTGATGATTTTTGTATTACATGTAGAATTCAAGGTGAAAAGATTGATGCTCTCATAGATCAAGAACTAAAAGATACAGAGCCATTCTACTTAGTAGACACAGCTATTTATCAAAAATTTGGGCTCCCTGAATTGGAATTTGTCCATCATTATCTTTTAAAGTATATTTCTGTACCTATAATGATTCAGTATGGTATTTTTACTTACTGGTATGGTTTAAGTAGTTATGAAAGTATTTTCTACAGACAGGAAAATAACCCTGCGTTCCCTTATGATGGTGCGGTAGAATTTTATGAGAAATATCAACGAGAACAGAGAGAAAAAGAAAGAGAAAGAGAAAATGAAGAATCTTGTGCAGAAGATGAGACGAGTGAGGAAGTTCAAACAGTTGAAGATGTAGAAAACTCTGCCAATCAAAACCCAGATTTAAAAATTCTAAACGGCTGCCTCTGTAACATTAAGACAAAAACATTTCTTTCATATGAGGGTACAGATAAAAATGTGGTTATACCAGATGGAATAAAATACATAGACGGAAAGGAAGGTTGGGCATTTGAAAAAGCAGACATAAAATCAATAAAGATTCCAAAATCCGTAATATTTATTGGTCGATTCGCATTTAATAGCCTTAAATTAAAAGAATTTCAGGCTCCTGGGCTAAAACGGTTAGGATTCCAGGCTTTTACTCATACTGTTATTTCTCATCTTATATTTCCTTCTACATTAAAGATTATTCCAAAATGTTCAGTCGGAGCAAAAATTAACAAGGTTACAATTAAGGAAGGATGTGAAGTTATAGAGTTAGATGCTTTTGGTGGTGCAAAAATTAATAAAATCAGTATTCCAAAAACAATAAAGCATATTGGTAATTTTGCAATTCCAAATTATACAAAAGTAATACTTGATAAAGAAATTTCCCGATATGAAATACGAAATGATTTTCTCTATGATAAGAAGAGGAATAGGTGTATAACTTTCTGCGGAAAGAAAAATCAAATAGCCCATATTCCAGAAACCACAAAAAAGTTTTGTATGTGGAAGTTTCCGAAAAAGGTGTCAATTCCGGCAAAATTGTCGTTCAGCAATTTATTCAAATCGCATTATGGTACAGCGACAGAACTTTATTTACAGGATGGCCGCATAACTTTACCTCCAAAAGCTTTCAAATTATGTGAAAACCTGGAAAAGATTGTTTTGCCAAAAACTCTTAAATCAATTCCATTTCAATCATTTTTCTCTTTATCCTTAAAGCAGATAAAGATTCCTGAGAATGTCACAAGTATTGCAGGGGAAGCATTTGCTTTTTGTGATAATTTAGAATCGATTGTGCTTCCGCCAAGATTGAAGAAAATCTCGCACCATCTGTTTGCTGAATGTAAATCATTAAAATCTGTTGTGCTTTCGAAGTCTGTAGAAGAAATAGAAATGGGGGCTTTTTATAATTGTGAATCCTTGAAATCAATAAAGCTTAATAAAAATCTAGAAAAGATTGGATATCGTGCATTTTACGGCTGCAAGAATTTAAGAAAAATCGGAATTCCTGCAAGTGTTAAAGAAATCGGTGCAGATGCTTTTAATTGTGATAATCTTATTTTGATTGTAAAACGAGATTCTTATGCTGCAAAATGGGCAAAAGAAAATGGAATGAAATACAAGGAAAAATAAATGATTTGCAGATTCTGTGGTGATAACTTAAAAAGCGTGAATCAAAAATTATTCTCTTCGCTTGGTGAACGATGCAACGGAAATCCAAGTGGCAAACATATTGGTGTGACAGATTGTGTTTGCTGTGTCTATTGTGGTGACGAAGCAAGACCGCAGAATGGAAGATTGATTACTAAACTTGGCTTGCAATGCAAAAACTCCCCAACAGGCGGACATTGCTTGCAGTAAGGAAGTCAAGCGGCTAAAAACTTGAAGCAGATTCGTATTTCAGCTATGCTTTCAACATGTCAAGATTAACTCTTGACATCTGCGCAATCTGCCGTTAAATTATAGTTGTAGCAACAAGTGTGCTGCCTAGGCGTTGAAGTGAAGTGTTCTGCCCAGAAGGAGTGCTTCATGGAGTCCCCTGACGGTTAATATTTTACCAAAACTGGGCTTAGGTCATTCGCGAGTGGCTGAAGGAAAAATACTTGTAAGGCTCTGCCAATGTGCAGGGCTTTTTTTATTTATTTTTATGAACAACATTCTTGATTCTGCAAAAAATTTTTCTCGCCTCCTTGATGTTGAATATGAAATAATTCTTGCCAAAAAAGGAAATCAAGTTAGGTTGGTTATTTCTTTTGAGAAGTTTCATTTCTACCATCTTGCAGGATTGCAGTATCTTAAGGATATTCACGAACTTGATAATCAGCGTGAAATTGTGTTCGATTGGATTTTATCTGAATCAATCAAAACTGAAAGAATCGAGTCTTCCCAGTTTTACTCCAAAATCAAAGACCGTGTTCACTATCTCGCCCAGCTTGAATCAATTTTTGACAGCAATGACACGATTTTCAAATATGACGAAAAAGAAAATATCCTGACATCACAAATAACAGGCGAATATTTAATGAAGAACATTGTTGAATCCCGGAATATTTTCACTTTCCTTGATAAAACAAAAGACGGCAAATATTATTGAAGTGTACCCCAAAAGTTGGAGACAATTTTTGGAGGTACACTTTTTTTATGTCTAAGTTAAGTTTAGAGAGAAAAGCTGAAATTGTAGAACATTACATTAATACGACAGATGGGTATGCA